>OGQO01000006.1_pt1 | contig 199890 bp, 156 predicted proteins | sample 1553241 | NCBI WGS metagenome assembly OGQO01 (sample SAMEA2579933, study PRJEB22360) | human gut metagenome | biome: human gut; feature: human-associated habitat; material: faeces | place: Denmark | collected 2008/2010
GCCATTGGGCGGCCTTAATCGCACTATCGTTGGATGCTTTGTCGTCGGATAAGAAAATGGAGTTTGACTTGAGTCAAGAAGGCGCGTTCCCTGCTATTGACTCCTGAGGACATAAGAGAAAAGCCGCCTACACCAGTCCTTTTTCTTTAAGCAACATCATTCGCGCAATCAACTGCGCCGTACTGCCGACGCCGAGCTTCTCACAAGCTGACGCGCGATGAAACTTTACGGTACGTTCCGCGATAGACAATTTGGCAGCAATCGCTTTGTTGGATAGGCCTTGCACGACGAGCTGCGCCACCTCACGCTCTCTTTCGGTCAGCGAACGAGCGTCGCTTTCCAGAGCATTGTTCTGAAGTTCAGACAGCCTCCGCTTGCAATCCTCTCGACACCAATGCAAAACGGCTTCTTTCAATCGATCCGGAACCACCGGCTTGAGCATGAAGTCAACTGCACCGTCCTTCATCGTCTGCACAGCCATATCCACGTCACCGTGTCCTGTCACAAAGATGACCGGCAAGGTCACGCCAAGTCTTCTCATTTCTGCGTGAAGCTGCAATCCGCTCATCTGCGGCATGCGAACGTCCAAAACTAGACAACCCGCCGAATCGTTTTGATCGTCAAGAAAGGCTCGAGCCTGTTGATAACACTTAACTTGCCACCCGACCGCACCCAGCATGAAACGGTAAGAGTTAAGCATCGTCTCGTCATCATCAACAATGCGAACCAGACAAGCCGCCTTCACCCGGGCTTCCGGCAAATCGTCAATTTTGGTGTGTCTATCCGTCATTTTTTTATGCTTTCGGCAAAACCATCACGGCCTTCAAACCAAAAGGCTGATTGCGCTCGATTCTCAGTCTGCCTCCGCAACCTTCCATAATGCGGGCCGATATGGCAAGGCCGACGCCCAAACCGGTGGACTTGCTGCTCGTTTTCGGTGAAAACAGATCCTGAAACATAGAAACGTCAACCGTGGGCCCATTGTCGGAGACGGCCAGCTTCCACATCGAGCCGTTACTTTCGAGTTTGACGTCAACTTTCGGATCTGTCGTGTGGCGGGTCGCTTCAGAAGCGTTCTTGAAGAGATTCAAAATGACAAGAGAAAGCTCCACCGCATCGACCTGTACATAGGCATTGGGCGGAACATTCACGTTGATTGTCGGGGGCGACTTAGCCAACAGACGAAAATCTCTGACGGCGTCACTGACAACTTTGAGCAATGGCCGTTTTTCAATTTGTTTGCCTGCCCCGCTCTTGGCGTAACCGCGAACTCGTTCGATGATAGCGCTCGCCCGCTGTGTCTGTCCGATGATCTCATTAGCGGCAATGCCGATCAACTCCATCGTATCGGACTTTTGTCCAACCTCTCCGGCAGAGCTCGGTTTGCCGTGTTCGGTCTCGCCCTTGGTAATCGTCCGAATTCCGTCTGCGAAATTAGCGATCGCTCCAAGCGGCTGTTTGAGTTCATGCGCCACCATGTTGGAAAGCATGCCGACCAAACTGGCCTTTTCAAGAGCCTGAAGTCGCGATTGAGTCTGCAACACTTCGTTTTGCGCGGCTTCCCGTTGCTGCATGGCCGCTCGCAGACTTGCAGTCTTTCGCCGTACTTCCAAAGTCACAAAAACCGCATGCCATATGCCTAAAAAAAGCAGTCCGAGCGCCACGAGGACCACCCATCGGTATTCCTGCCAAAAGCGCTTGAACGTCCACTCGCGCAAGTAGCTGTAGTGACCGATTTTCAGATCCTTGAAAAGACGGTCAATCCTTGTGAAGTCGCTTGCGATGCTCCAATACATCGCTGAGTCCTCCGGCATTGAAAACAAAGCTGCCGAAGCCTTTCGGCTCAATTCCGGCAAAGCTTCGGTCGTTGCAGCAAACACCCAATCAGGGTACAGCGCGGTAGAAGTCAGACAACGCAGACGAGGTTCCGTCTTTGCCCCGATAACACGAAAGTCGTCCGGGCCAACAAGTCCTTTGTGCACCATTTCCTCGAGCAGACAGGCGCGCACCATACCAATATCGGCTCTTCCCTGCTTCATCACGTCAAAGACGCTCTGCATGGGATATCCGGTAAAAGTAGTCGAGCCAAAGAATGTTTCAGGTTCATATCCCCGAGCATTCAGTTCTCCGAGATGAACACGGTATCCGCCGAATGCATTGGGCGCAACGGCCACCGCCGTTTTACCCTTCATATCTTCGAACGTGCGAATCGTCGTATTTTCACTGCGGACAAAAAAGATGCCGCCCATACTGAAATTGGGATCATCGGCTTCGCGAATTTTCCGCGTAGCCAGATGTCGGGCGAGACCCTGAGTCTGCATATGCGTGAAAGTGCCCGCATTGGAGATGAAAAAATCAAGCTGTTTGCGACGAACGGCCTCCGGCAGCGTGTCAAGATCGTAATACGAAAGTTCAATATTCCGCCCCCAGGCTCTTTTCAAAGCCTGAACCGTCTCGGAGAAAACTTCTGTGCTAGACAATTCACCGATTGTGCTCAGAATACCCAGTCTCACCGGGCCTTCTGTGGCCAACCGACGGTCGAGACTCGACACACCGGACGATGCAGCCGAAGGATTTTGCACCGCCAGCATCGTCATCAGCACAACATTACAAATCCATCTGGGCATAATCGCAACCACCGAAAAACAACCTGCCGTCACAGACATCATAACGGCAGGTCGTCAGTTGGAGATTCCGGTGCTTTAAGCCGTTACTCGAACGTGCTTGCGAAGAAAGTCGTCTATCACGGTTTCGAGCAGAGTTACCAACGCCATCGCAACATCGTTGTCAGGTTGCTTTGCTGCGAGCTCGGCTCTTACCCAAGAAACCCAGGAGAGATGCTTCTCAGCAAAGGAAACCGCGGCGTCAGCGTGACCAGGCGCGGCAAGAAGACGCGCCCAGAAAGCCAACAGCACACCGAGATGATCGGCCGGCTCATGCAATGCCGCTTCGGGAGCAAGGCCGAAATCGCTCATCACCTGCAAGACCTCATCGCGCGGCTCCTGCATCACCAGTCCCGTCACCGCCACGCTTTGATGCGGCGTCACGGAACCTTCGCCGACGCAAAACGCACGTGTCCAGCAGCGGGACTGCTCCTCAATCGAGCTTTCCCGCAATACATGTGCTGCCTGACAAGCTGCCTTGGCCATGGTTTGAGGCCCTTCAGACAACGTCTGCATCATTGCGGTAAGACTCGAGCAAATCGAGTCATCCGCACCTTTGAGCAGCCAGTCAGAAAAAGTAAGCGCCGCAAGAGCCGTCACACGATCGGAAAGATGTTCGGTCACTTGTGTTTCACTCCTTACTTCACAAAGGTCTTCCGAGCCTCATACAGCACATTGGGCTTTGTCTGTTCGACAAGTTTGCGCGGCACGCCCACGGCATCGAACGTTGCATTGGGATGCAGCTTTTTGAGTTCCTCAATCGGCCCGCACTCCAGTGCGCGACCGGGACAGGATGCCACGCAGGCGGGCTTAAGTCCGACACGCAGGCGATCGACGCACATGTCGCACTTGGTCATGTGAGGATGCTCGGGCGCACCCATCTGTGTTTTTTCCAACGCCTCGAAGTATTGCGGCGCACCCCAGGGGCAGGCCTTCGCACAAGCTCCGCAACCGATGCACTTGGCGCTGTCGACAATGACCGCACCGAATTCCTTTTCCTTGGAAATCGCCTTGACGGGACAAACCTTTACGCAGGCCGGATCATTGCAATGGTTGCATGACATGGAAAGCGGCACTACCTCGACATCCGGAGCTCGTTTTCCAAACTCAAAGAATGTCACGCGACGCCAATTTTCCTTCATGTCGAAACGCCGCAAAAAAGCATAGTTCGATGCTTTATCGGATGTTCCGGCTTTCCAGTCCCTCGGCGTTTCCAAACTCTTTAAAGAATTGTCCGTCAGACCGTTTAGCTTGGCATCGCCGCGACGTCCCTCGTTCCACTCTTTGCAGGCAACCGTACATGTGGCGCAGCCCAAGCATCGCTTCTGGTTAAAGTAAAAACCCCACTGTGTCATTTTCGTATTCCTCGACGTATTCGTTGATGATCTGCTTGAGCCGTTAGGCGGGCAATGTTGCACTCACTTCACACACACACCCGCCGGCGGCAAAGCCGCCCGACTTCGATGTCTGCAGATGCAGGTAGGGGTCGCTCGCACCGATGTCTCGGTCGATCGTCAGCGTGTTGACGGCCCCGCCCACGTCAACGGGCACACGATGGCAAACGGCCTTGCCCGTACCGGCTGCGTCAAAGTAGGCGTCAAAGAATTCGGTTTGACTCGGCTGATACCAGGCGCCTTCACCGATCGATACGACTCCGGGCAATTGACGTACGGTGACTTTGGCCGGAAGTTTGATGCAACCTGCTTCGGTGTAGACATAAACGTCGGCACCGTCCTTGATACCGCGCGCTGCGGCGTCGTCAGGATGCATGGTCACGGCGTGCGGGAATACGTCCTGGATCATCGTCGTGTTGTCAAAGGACGAATGCGAACGATTGGGCATATGCGGCGTCGTGTACTGCAGCGTATAGCGACGACCCGAAGCATGAGGCGTTTTCTCGAGGATGTCTTCGTAGCCGTCGGCCGGGCGCACGTACTGGGCACGAGCCACACCGGCCTGAACGCGACCGCGCTGCGCAAGCCAGGGGGAATAGAAATTGATTCGGCCGGTATCCGTCGGGAATTCTCCCGGAGCGAATTTGGCCGCTGCGATCACGCTTTTTTCGGGCGGAACGGGCAGCTGCAGGTTGGCCTTTTCAAGCATCTCCTCAAACGTAGGAAGCTTCATGTCGGGATCGACCGACTTGTAGGCTTCAGGCAACTTCGTACCCTGCCACTGAATGCGCATCACATCATGGTCCGTCATGCCGTGGCGTCCCCAATCCAGGCCGAGTCGCTCAGCGATCATCTCGTTGATGGCAACGTCGCTCTTGGCTTCGTACATGGGATTGACAACGGCGTTGACCACGTTCATGTCGGTCTTGACACGACTGCCCGTAAAGAAGCTCTCTTCGAGGTGCGTCACCACCGGAAGGACCAGATCGGAATACCGCGCCGTCGTACTCATGAAGCGTTCGTAGCTTACGACATAGTCGAGTTTTTTCCAGGCAAGAATCTTGGGATTGATAGAAGAGCGCTGATTAAACGGGTCGGCTGAACCGCCGCCGCGCCAAACCATATCAATTTCAATCTTGGCGTCGGGCCCCAGATCGATACCGTTGATGCCGAGCACGTCGGCTCGAATTTGTTCGGGCGTACGCGAATCGCGGCCTGTCAGCAACACTTTGCTTTGCATGTACTGAGAAAACAGCAGTGCGCTGTGCTTTTTCCCCTTGCACAGGGCGGGCGCCTTGCCGAGCTTGACCGCCATACCGTCAACGGGAGCCAGAGCGCCGATACCGCCGCCTCGAACCGTTGCGTTGCCGGTCATAGCCGCCAGACACAGCAACAGCCAAACATGGTACATGCCGTTGCCGGTACGTTGCGCACCGCCGCAAGTCCATGTCGAATGCAGACAAGCGGGCTTGGTCTTGGCGTAAGTCACAGCCAGAGCCTCAATGGTTTCGGCCTGTACACCCGACAGGAGAGAGGCCCAGCGCAACACGCCCTCTTCCCCGCCGTGTTCGCGATTGAGTTCATCGAGATACTCCACAAACGACTGACCTTTAGGCGTCGTAAACGTGGTTCCTTTCCAGGGCTTGCCCGTGATCGGATCTTTCGCAGGAGAATGACTGACAACCGTGTCACCCGGGAAAAAGCCGAAGCAATACTTGCGGATATACGCTTCATCGTGCAGACCGCGCCGATAGATCGTATTGGCCATGGCTGCCAGAATGGCACTGTCAGTCCCGGGGCGCGGTGCAATCCACGGCGTAATGCCAGGGGCTCCCGTTGCCATGGCTCCTACCGTGCCCGTGTAGCGCGGATCAACCACCACGATCGGAATGCCCTTTTCTCTGGCCTTGGTCATGATGAAAGGCAGATGCGGCGACGTTGTTTGCGGGTCGGCACCCCAAACGATGATGAACTTGGAATTGAGCATGTCAATTGACGGATGCCCGTTGACGCCCTTGCCGAGTGCGTTAAAGAGCGCATCCATTTCGTTGCCGGCCGAGTGATGGCCCCAGCACGAAACGTACGGGCCGAGGAAAGCAAGCGGCGTGCTGCCAACCTCCCAGATGGGGATGTAGCCCAATTCCTTCTGGCGAGCTCTCGCCTTTTCGATATGCTCGCATGCACGGTCAATAGCTTCATCCCAGGAAATGCGCTTGAAGCCCGCAAGATTGCCGCGTTCGATCGTTTGAAGAAGCGGATACTTCAGACGGTCGGGAGCGTACAGGCGTTTACGTTCGGCATAACCCTTCATGCAGGCGCGACGCTGCATCTTACCGATCGATTCGTCCGTCTTGGCCGCTTCGCAACGCGGAACGTCACCGGCCGAGGTCAACGCAAGCAGTCTTCCGTTTTTGACATGGGCCTTTAACATGCACTGCCCGTGGCAATGGATTTCGTGATAGGTGTTGACGACTTTGACGCTTTTGTCGAGCGTTTCAGCAGGCTTGGCTCCGAGAACATCCAAATCGGTCTTGGCAAGAGCCTGTGTCCAACAGGACAAAGATGAGACGGCCGCCGCAGCGGACGTCATCTTAAGAAACTGACGACGTGTGGAGGGAAGAGCGCAACGGCTCTGTTGTTCGGATTTGCTCATGCGATTCTCCTGTTTTGGGGCAGAGAAGCTGCCGAGACCTTCTTGTTTTTGTGAGTACTCGGCTCCATGGTCTCATCTTGGCCTGCCGGAGTAATTCCGACAACTGTCCCAAAGTGCAGTTATTCCTTTTCGGAATAGCGAATCCGCTAAAACGTTGACGTCCGTCCCCTAAACTTAATGCTCATCGGTAAGAGACATGTGAGCAAACGTTCGGCGCGCTGCGTCAAGCCCTTCAGTCTGCGCCCTGCATTCAATCAAATATTGTTCCAAGCGTCGGATATGCGTGTTGTGCTCTGTGTGAGGATGTTTTAAAAGCCAAACCGGACGCGCCGCGATCCGCCAGTTCTCCAGAACAAGTTCCAATTTGCCGGTTTTGAGATGCGAGCTGATCTGCCACAACGGTACGCCGACCGCGTAACCGGCACCGGCCAGGGCAGCAGCAAGCGCTCCGGCGTTATTCACCCTCATCGTCGGCTCCACCCAGATGGCCGCGCTCTCATCTTTGCCGAGCATCAGCGTTCGTCCGCTTCGCTCCGCAATAATCGGTCGTTTTTGAAGGTCCTCCGGTACGCGCACTGCGCTTTGCGTTTTCAAAAAGTCGGGGGCACGGCAACGGTTTGGGCTGCATCAACGTCGGCCTGATGAGCGCGGGCGAATGCCGCAATGTGATTCCCGTACACGCTCAGATTCAAATGGAAGTGCGCGGCGAAACGGCCGAAATCAACGACTTTATGGTTGACCAGGCTGTCAGAATCGTCAAAGGCACCGCCTTGGCCTACGACGTTCAATACGAAGTGGAAAAAGTCGGTGAAGCCGGTGAAATGATTAACGATCGTGAACTGATCGATCTTGTTGCGGAATGCGCTCACGAAGAAAACAGAGCAAGCGGCCTCAAGTGCCGCTTTCCTAATGAAGGCAGACAAAGACTCGCCTTCGTAGGATGCAGCCAATTGCAGCAGACCCTTGTCCTCCGCTCTAAGTCGAAATTGAACTCGTTTCACTGCAGAGACGGTGCTACCCATTGTTATCTCCCCGAACTTTCACTATCTGTATTCTGACTGCTATACGCCTTGCTTGTCCGATTCCGGCGCAATTAGCCCGTCCGACCCTTCGTTTGTGAAGAGCTCAAGCGCGATCGACTCCACGCGTTTGTCAAACGGAAAACAATCGTCCCAGTCGCGCATGACGCCGAGCTCGCCGCGCAGCATTTCTCGGATTTCGTCGTCCGTCAGATGTTGGGCTGAATTCCGGCTCAACAGATTGCTGCGGATGATGAACGACTTATCTGTCTTGAGCTCGTCCACGACGGCTTTGGGCAAATCTCGGCGTTCTGAGAGTTCGCGGCGTACATCAAACGACTTGCTTTGCGCAAGCCGCGTGAGCAATTCCTCCTGAACACCTTGCTCGTCCCAATACGCCAGAGACGAGTGAACCGATACCGGCAGCCAGAAAATCGGCTCGTTGGGATCAATTTCAGGTGCATTGGTTCCGCTGTCGACTTTGACACAACCGATGGCGAATACGTACTCGCCGATGCGTCCGTACGGGTTCGTGCAGGAAAGATTCTCTCGGCGACGCAGATGGGCCGTCTTCGGTGCAACGAAGTCGTTTTCTTCGATTCTTATCCGCAGCTCCTCGAACGTCTCCCTCAGATCTCCATCGGGATCGTTGGTAAACGCTTCGACAAAAGTCTTGAGCTTGTCGATGACTCCGGCCTCAATCATGTCCTCCGAGAAACCGCTGAAGTGCACAAGGTTTTGGAACACCTGAGACTTGATCGCCTCATCGCGCTTGACGAAGGCGATGAGCTCTTCAACATGGAGCTTGAAAAGGTTTTCGGGATTCTTTGCAAGCACGTTGCAGACGTCGAACCCGTGATCTTTTGCAAGCAGTCGCACTGCTTCCTCTGAAAGACCGTGACCGGCAGCGGCAATCTCGCGCATCCAGACGTCGGGGTGTCGTGCCAGGCGATCAAAAAATACGGATGCCTCTTTGACGATAATTGAGGCCTCGTTCTTGTTTTGTACTCGCGACATCAGACTGCCGGCCTTTTCCGTTTTGAGCGGACAGATAAAGACGTCCTCGAGTGTATCCAGAGACAGTTCCCCCTCTTTTCTGCGGCCGCCGAACAGTGCAAGCAAAGACACCGACTCGAGCTTGTCGGCAAGTTCGTAGAAATTGTGATGCCTGACTTTGCGCAACATGAATTCACGCGGGAAAAATCCCATTTCTTGTCTCCTTGCTGCCGATCGTTTGGCAGCTAACGTTTGTTTATGTGGTTACCGTCAGGACGTTGTGGCGGAAGAGTTGGACTGCTGATAGCCCTTGAAAATCGCCAAGGATCGTTTGCCCAGGCGTTCGGCTTCCTCCAGTCCCCAAGTCATAAAGTCGGCCGCCTCCTGTCTGTCAGACGGCACGACCGGCGTTTCGGCAACGCGGGCAAGACAAACTAAGAGATCCCGCATGCGCCCGGCGTAGAACTCTTCGAGCGGATAAAGACTCGTCGGCTTGAAATTTCGTTGTTCGCGAGCAGTTTCAAGCCAGTCGGCAACCAGCTCCGCCAATTTCGGATAACGATCTGCCATAGCAAGCAATTTCTGTTCATTGTTGGCAATCAGCCAGCCGCGCTGGCCACCTCTCAACGTGATGTGAAACGCACCGCGATAGGTGCCGTTTTCTTCGTCGCAAAAGACGTAGCTTCGCCATATGTCCTTTCTGAAGCCCCCGGTACGAACGGGCGTGGAGAAGACGTCGAAGCCTGAGGGCGAGCATTGTTTTCGGCAGTAGTCCTGCATGATCGAAAGTGCCTTGTTGACCATGAAGTCAGTACACGACGCAAAGTCGCGAATCGATTGTGCAACCGGTTCGGGATCAGACGTTTCTCGGCACTTGAGCAAATCCTGAATGCCTTCGGAGCAATGACAGACGGCGTTGAGCAACGAAAACGGATTGCCGCACTTGTCCGCTTTGAAGGTTTTGACACAACCCCAATAATCGTCGCGGTCTTCGTCCTCGTCACTATCCCACAGGCAGGCGGCTCGGTTTAAGTCGCAATAGTCAAGAGCTTCGTAGAGCTCAAGCGCCTGCTTTCGCTTGTCATACGGGAAACGAATCAGCACGTCGTGCTCTTGGTCTCCTTTCCTGCAATAGAGAACGAGATAGAAATCGGTACGCGGCTTCCCATTCGCAATGATGACCGGATATTCCGCTTCAACGCGATCGAGTGTAACCGTGATGCCGTGCAGGTCGAATTGGCGCTCACGGAAGTCTTCAGCTTTGAGGTTTAGCCCTTCGATGAGATGCTTCACGGGCTCGCTTTTGCAATTGAATGCATTCACTGTGTCGTCAATGTCGATGCACGAATCCATTTGTCTTTTCCGGCTAGGCCGGCTCCTCTTTTCTCATAACCGTACGCTCGCATAAGCTGACGGTGTTCAAACATTTTGTTGACTAGATCGTAAGAAGAGATGCGACAGACTGCGTCGCACTGCAACGAAAGCAGCGATCAGGAAAAACAATTGCACATCAATTGATCAACGAACGCTCCATGCGTCAATCGTTGACGCACCGAGACCTATTCTGCACTTGTCGAATTTCACGAAATACATAATGAGAAAGTGCAGTATGTCTGATCGCGCCACGTCTTTGAACCTGAACAATTCCAACATCGGGCACTCCGTCGTCAACCTTTGGATGCTGCGATTGCTGTGCAATGGTGACTTGTGGGCAAAAGTAGCCCGCAACGACATGTACTCCCACGACGCCTTGCCGAAGTTCTTCTGGGGACTCAAACTTCGTCGTCACCTGCATCTGGGAGCATTGATCCTCAACAATGAGAAGTTCTTGGGAACCGGCGCCGTCAAAGACATCAAAGCGGTTACAGACGTCGAGATGGAACTCGATGAGGATGCTGTCATTGCTCCCGAAAAACGCATCCGATATTTGATCGAAGAAGTCTGGCCTCAATACAACTTTATCGACGGATTGATGCCTTTCCTGACGGTGCAGCCGCGTCATCCGGAGACCATCGGCGCATACTGCCGCCCTTTTCTCGGCCATCCGTTTACCGCCAAGTTGTTGGAAAACGGCATGCCGCGTGCCTTAAGCCGTGAACTGCGATATTTGGAATCGGCCTGCTCCGACGAACTCTCCGCTTTGCCTGAAGCCTTTGCCGCCAACCTTCGTCTGCTTCAGGAGAACTTCAAGCTCTCGGATCTGGAAACCCGCATTCTCGCCTTCGTCTACTGTGCCCGTGATGTGAAGCTAGTCAACCGACTGCTGTGCGATATGTTCGACTACGGAGAGCAAGGCATGACACTCGTCATCGATACGCTCTCTCTGGCTCTGAACGCTGATCGCGAAGACGTCAAGAAGGCCCTTGCCGCCGAAGGAAAGCTTGTTTCCATCGGTCTTCTGGATTACGGAGAATCAGGCGACGAATTTTGCGAGCAGATTGTTCCGGGTGCCGTGCTGTCTCCTTCAACCTTAAGCGTGAAACTGTCCTTGTCCAAATTGCTGCAGGAGTCGTTTTTGCCGGCACCCGAACCGACCTTGAGCGTCGAACATTTTCCTCATCTGCCGATCGTAGGCCGCGTACTGCTCCCCTACCTCAAGTCTGCCGTAGCCGGCGAGCGCAAAGGCGTCAACATCCTCTTTTACGGACCTCCCGGAAGCGGCAAAACGGAACTTACGCGCGTCATTGCCAAGGAACTGGGACTCACCGGTTACGAGGTGCAGTTCGCCGAAAAGGAAACCCGAAAGAAGGAGGAGCGTACCTCGCGACTGAAGTTCTGGAAGGCTGCGGGCAACGTCCTTTCGCAAACCAATACCAATCTTTTGGTGATCGACGAAGCCGAAGACGTCTTCAACGACCTGGGATCGTTCTTTTTCAGCGGACGCACCAACAAGGGAGAAATCAACCGCCTACTGGAAGAAAATCCGATCGTCACGCTTTGGACCGCCAATTCGATTCGCAACATCGATCCTGCCATGCTGCGTCGCTTCAATATGGTGATTGAAGTGAAGTCGCCGGGGCTTGCCTATCGACGCGAGATGATCGACAAGGCGTTTGATCACCGACTCTCGAAAGGCACGACAGAACGGCTCGCCTTGACGGAAAACCTCTCGAGCGCCGTGATTCGATCGATTTCGGACATCGTGCGCGAAACGGGCAAAACGTCCGAGTCTCCTTCTGAGGACGAGATCATCGAGATGGCCGACCAGATGCTCAAGGCCCAGCACATGGGACGCGTCGTTGACAACAACACGCTGCTGCCGGAGCTCTACGAGCCTCAGTTTGTCAATTCCGAACTTGACCTTGATCACCTTCTGCAAGGTCTGCGTGCCGCTCGCTGCGGGCGTCTTTGCATCTACGGGCCTCCGGGTACGGGAAAGTCGGCTTATGCGGCGTACGTTGCTCGGGAACTTGGCATTCCGCTGATGCGCAAAACCGGCGCAGAACTTACGAGCTGCTACGTGGGCGTGACGGAAAAGCTCATTGCGGATGCCTTTGAGACGGCGCAGCGCGACGGTGCTCTGCTGTTGCTCGATGAGGTGGATTCGTTCCTTCGTGATCGCCAGGCGACTCGGTACAGCTGGGAAGTGACGGCCGTCAACGAAATGCTGGCTCAGATGGAACGCTACAGCGGTTACTTCATCGCAACCACGAATCTGAAGGACGACCTGGATCCGGCTTGCCTGCGGCGTTTTGATCTGAAGACGAAGTTTGACTACCTGCGCCCCGAACAGGCCGTGGCGATGGCCAAGGCTTATGCGGGCAAGCTTGGTTTGACTGATGGCGTCGAAGCGCTTGACCGTGTGGCCGACTTTGGGAATCTGACGCCCGGTGACTTTGCGGCCGTGGGCCGTCAGGCGGCGTTCAGGAAACTTTCCGGGGCCGAGGATTTTGTCGAGCGTTTGGCTGTCGAGTCGAACTTGAAGGCTGCAGGGATGGGAAATCCGAAGCGGTGGATTTTGTAGTCTTTCCCTTGAGCAATCTTAGGAAGTAAGGCTCGATGCAATGGATTTCACCGGTTGCATCGAGCCTGTCTTCTTAGAAGAAGTAGTTAACGGTTGCCATTCCAGAAATAGCGTCACGTTCACCCTGCCATCCACGGAACTGCATATCAAACTGCCATGGGGAAGAGCCGCTGGGGCGGACGCTAAGGCCGGTTTCGACGAAAGTGCTGAAGCCACCCAGGTCAGACGTCCGGGCAGGCGCATTTGCCGCGATCATATCGCTCTCAGCGTCAAATTCGTATTCACCTGCAAGGCCGAACATAAAACTGACATTCGAGTAATTCCAATTCACACGAGTCCCGATGCGGAAACGATTGCTCGAAATACTGTCGAATTCGTACGTTTCATCGAGGTCTGTAATCCGGAAACTGTCTGAATCCGTATAGGTATAGAAATACTTCGCGTAGCTGTCGAGTTCAAGACCGGACATGGGTTGCGCAATAAAGCCCGCTCCGACATGAAAACCACCATATAAGGATGTCGTGTCCACATCGTAGAACGTACCGTCGCCGTTCATCAGCCCGCGGCGAAGATCACTTTTGAGTTCGCCAGCTCGAATCGAACCTTCGACATACAGCAGCGATGGCGTCATAAGGCGCATCGCCACCCCCGCACCTATATACTGCAAATCTCCGTCAGTTCGGAAACTAATGCCGAGCCGGCTATTGTTCGTCCGGTAATTGCCTTCACCGTATTCGACAAAGACGGCACTGGTCAAATTACCGAAATCTGTCTGACTGAGCGCACGCACACCAGCCAAGAAATTCCAACCATTTATTTTGATGGAGCTTGAAAGATCGTAGTCGCTCTTCGTGCCTTCGGCTGTCGCAAACGTCTGCAATCCATATCTTTCACGCGTGTTGATGAAACCCTGGAATACTCGATCGAGAAGGTCCGTACTCTGATTCACAAAAGCGGCTGCTGCAAGGCGGCTGTCGCCGACGAGGACTGTTTGCGAAGAACTTTCAGTCTTATCGACCGTGTAGGTAACTTCGTTCTCACCAAAGCGTATGGTTCCATCGAAATCAAAGGCTGTTCCCGCCGTACTGGAAAGCTTCATTTCGTCGGCAACATCCGGATCTGCATAGGTGATGCCGTTTTCCGCCTCTACCAATGTGATGGTACCCCCTTTGGCTACAGCCTCGGCATCAACGAAGCTAAGGGATCCTTCAGCAAAAGAATCTTTTTTGAGTATTGCGTCTTCTTTGACCGTAAGAATAGCGTCGTTGCGTTCCCACGTTTGCTGGTGCAAGTTCACGCTATCAAAAGCAAGCACACTGCCCCGTGATTCTGTTCCAAGACTAAGAATCGAACCGCTGTAACCGTCCAATGTCAATGTTGTCTCGGAAAGTCCTTTGAAAGAGCTGAGAGAAATGTTGTGAGGAAGCAATCTGGCTTCGGACAGATCGGAGTCACCAAGAACAGTAATACTGCCGCTCCCTGAAGTTGTCTTACTACTACCCCCGAACACGGCTACTTTTCCCTTCACAGTACTCGAGTCAATAATCACAGACGCGTTTTTCACCTCGCCAACAGCGTACGCACCAACGATGGAAGTCGCCTCAACATTACTGCCTTTTTCAATGCGAATGAAATTGTTTTCAGCACTGCCTTTTTCAGAACGGCCTCCGAAAAGATCCGCTCTTACATCAAGATGTGAATCTGATATGAGAATACTATTGCCGTTTGCTTCTGCGTCTTGTACTGTAGTTAACCCACCAAAGATCTTTGCGGCGTATCCACCAACTGTAACGTTTGCATCTATGAATTTCAATTGACTATTCATCACAGATGCATGATTGCTCATCGTTCCGCCGATTTCACCTGATGATCCATTATCAACAGTGAATTTACCCTTGATCGTCAATATTCCATTATCAACTGATTCAAATTTGATCTGTTTATTTGTAGCGTAACCAGTATATTGAGCAAACACTTGAATGCCGTCATATTTGGATTTTATGATGTCAACATCAACCAGTTCCAATTCATTTCCTGAAATCTTGCCGAAAACTTTACTTCCGCTTATATTAGCACCGTAAATCTCCGAGAAAGTACTGTTCTTGGCAACAATTTTATTATTTACTACGTTCAGACCTTCCAGAGTACCGCTGTCCTCTGCTTGAGAAGAACCAGAAACACCCGAAACCCTTTTAATTGTGCTTCCTTCGATCTCAAGATAGTTTTTATCAACTGTACCGCCAACCTTCGTAGCTGAAACAACGGCAACATCACCGTCATGAATCAGGTTCCTGACGAACATCTGGTTATTGCAAATTTCGGCCTGGTTAGAGCCGTACGCAGGAACTCGTACCTGCCCGATTTCGCTCCCGTCTTCGGACTCTTCGAACCTCCATGTCGCTTTGGTTTGATTGACGTGAACAAAATGAAGATGGCTATCAGATTTCGCAAACCCTTTCGAGTTGTGCCCATCAACAGTCAAAACGTTATCCTTTACAGACATTCCGTTCGAACCTTCAGCACTTATGGCCATAAATGAGTGCTTTATTGGCTCGGCACCTTCTGCAAGATCTAGAGTAAAAGTATTACCTACTACAGTTGCATTGTCCGTACGATGGAGAAAAACTCCAGCGATAAAATCATCTGTATCAGGCGTATAACCCTGCGTGGAGATTGAGAATATTTTTTGCGATATCTGATCTTTGTAAACGACCATGGCCTGATGCGTAGCGGTATAGTCGTCACCTGAACATTCAATCAAATCAGGATTATCAGCGTTAAGTTCGTAATCGGCAGCAACCGCTGACGAACTCCATAAATAATTAGCAAGAAATAACCCTGTTACGATCTGGGCTAGTTTCCTATACGGGGGGGGGCAATCAATGAAGCGGCGCGATCCATATCAGATCGAAAAGTCTTATATTCCATCTTTGTATTCCGTTTGGAAGGCATAGAGTGTTACGTATCAGACATCCGCGAATTTTAGCGTAGACGTAATCAAATTACGAATTTTTGGCCTTCTATCGATCGTCACCGTCTTATTTTTCGCGAAGAAACTGCGTTTTATACCTGATCAATCACAATCATCCGACAAACAGAAACGGACAAATTAGCTCTACCTCATTGTCGCCACCAACCTCAAGGTCAGCGCAATTAACAATCCGGAACCGAAGGTTCAGTAGCGAAATGGTGTTGATTGCTGCGAATGTTCAAGGAGTATTTAATTATGTAACTTCAATAAACCACAATGGGCTCACTAGTTACAGGTCACTATCAGCTCTTGCTCAACGAGCGCGAAGCCGGCGTTCCTTTCACCTCGGGGTGGCTGCGAGCGAAAGGAATCACTCCGGCGCTCGCTTCCTATTACGAGAGAAACGGCCTGTCGCAGCGCCTTGGCCGAGGCTTTTATTGCCCGCCTAAGGTAACAATAGAAGTCTCGGGACTGTTGTCGAGCATTCAATCCGCAATACCGGGCTTTCATGTGGCAAGCTACAGCGCCCTGGCCTGTTGCGGAATCAATCACAACCCTTACGCCGACCACAAACCATCGTTTGGGGATCAAAACCACGAGCGATACCCAAATGGATGAGCACTCGCTTCAATATCCGCTATTCGACTGCCGATCTTTTCGAAATTGAAAGCGAGGCTGATGATCTCGCGACGAGACCGATCAACCCACTGCAGCCCCATGCAGTGCGGTGCTCGTGCCCGGAGCGGGCTTTGATGGAAATGCTTTATGAGTTACCACTCCTGGATTTTGAGGAATTCCAGAATTTGTTTGAACTCGTACAGTATTCTCGGGAAAAAGTTCTGGCAATGTTGCTCAAGTCATGCCGAAGCATCACGGTGGTGCATCTGTTCGCTAAGTTCGCAACGGGAGCGGGAATGCTTGATGTCGATGATCTCTATTGCAAATCGGGCATCAGCACAGGATCGGCCGCTCGATGGAGCGTTACCGTTGGTGAGGGCCAAAAGTTAACAACAAAACCGCTGAGAATGCATTAAAAACTCTGAGTACTTCTGTACCACTTCATTGCCTCGAAGGAAAACTCCAATTGATTTTTCCAGCCGTAAAAAGCTGAGAATTCGCCAGTCGAGAATCGGAAGACGGTGGTTTTATGCGAAACCGACCCCGCTCTTTACCTAATGCTGTAGGCCGGAAAGAACTTCACAAATTCGCCACTGGTTTTGGCAACGTGTCCATTGAGGTCTGGGCCATCATGATATCTCGAGAAGTAGAATGCTCGCACCTTGTTTCGGAAACGCCATGTCGCTTGCCTACGTTCCACTTCATTCACTACGACGCGCTTTCGTTGCCGCTACCTGTGCGCTCGTCGGATCTTTCGTCTCCCCGGCCTCATTCGCCTGGGATCTGACGATCCTGCACGTCAACGACGTCCATTCGGCGGCGGCCGGCGTTAACGACCGCGGCCCCGTCTACGATGACACCGATGCCGTCGGCGGCCTCGCCCGAGTCACGGCGCTCGTAGCTGACGTGAAAGCTCAAGCCAAGGCCAAAGGCTCAGCCGTGCTCGCGCTCGATGCCGGCGACTTCTGGCAGGGGACTCACTTTTTCAGAACGGGCGGCATGCCTTGGGCTCGGGAAGCCATGCGACACATGCCCTGGGACGCGGTGACACTCGGCAACCACGAATTCGACCTAGGATGCGAAACACTTGCCCGGTATGTGAAGGCCCTTCCCTTCCCGGTTCTCGCCGCGAATCTTGAAAAGAATCCCGCCTGCCCGCTCTCAACCGCGCCGCTTCCTGCAACCGTCGTAAAGGACTTTAATGGAGTCAAGGTCGGCATCATCGGTCTGGCTAACGATGAAGGCAAAGACATTTCCGAAGCCTGTCCCGAAACGAATTTTGCCGACCGTGCGACGGCGCTTCGACGTGCCGCAGCGAAACTTGAAAAATCTGGCGTAACGCACATCATCGCGGTGACGCATGTGGGCTACGAGGCCGATCAGGCGCTTGCCCGAGCCGTGCCTGCCATCGACGTGATCGTCGGAGGCCACACCCACAGCGTTCTCGGAAATCACCCGCATTCCGAAGGCCCCTACCCGACCGTAATTCGGCATGACGACGGTTCACAGACGCTCGTGGTGCAAGCGGGTCGCTCGACGCGCTATCTCGGAAGGCTCTCTGTTTCTTTTGACGATGCGGGCCGCATCGTGCAGTTTAAGGGCGACCTCGAAGAACTCGTACCAAGCCTTCGGCGCGACGAACTGATGCATGAATTCGTTGTCCAGTCGATTGAGGCCATTCGCGCCGATCAGGAGCGTTTCGTGGGCGTCAACACGTCAACGCTTCCCGACGGGCTTGATCCCTGTCGAGAAGGCGACTGCCTCTCGGGCATGGCAACTGCCGACGCGTTTCTCGCCTGGGGCCGGTCAAGAGGTGCGGTTGCTGCGATTTTAAACGGCGGTGCCATACGGGCCGCCATGCCCATCGGTCCCGTCACCTACGCCGATCTTCTCGACATTCACCCGTTCGGGAATCATATTCGATTGGCCGACGTCTCGGGCGCGGTGCTTCGGGAGGCACTCGAACACGGCATCTCGGAACCCGACGTGATCGGCCCGAGACTCCTGCAGACCGCGGGGCTCCACTATCGACTGAATCCTGCTGCCCCGGTAGGACAACGCATCGTGTCCGCTGAAATACGCACGAAAGATGGAACCTGGGAGCCGATTCTGCCCGAGAACGTCTATCGCATCGTCACGATCTCCTACCTTCTGGGCGGAGGCGACCATTTCTCGATGCTCGGGCAACAAGCCAAGATTCTGGAAACCGGTCCACTGGAAGTCGACGTTCTTGAAGCCTATCTTCATGAAAAACAGGACCGGGACGATCATCTGCCCACGCCTGTACCAGGGCGGATCATCGGGATGCCTGTCCGTTAAGGTTGGGCAGGATCAAGTGTTTCAAGTACTTTTCGCGTCGGAAGATGACCGTGCGAAACGAGAGCCGTCATTACGTGCAGCATACCGAAGAGGCAAAAATCCTCATGTCTCCACTGAAGGATTCTTGCTGCGAGTATTACCAAGGAATCGAAATTAACGCATCAGACATACCGTTGATCGCAAGTTTATAAAGAACTAACTGGGTGAATCGGGCGCGTTCGACACAAGTGCATGTCAGACCACTACCTGACCAGTCAGGACATCGCCAGAATGCTCGTCTTCTTCTGCGGGGGCAGCCCACGGTTGAAGTTTTACCAGCAAGCTTTCCCCTACAAACACAAGAATATCTCGTGGCTGCGTCCCAACAGGATCATTGAGTCCGATACCATTCCGGACCTTCAAGAAACAATGACAACTCCAATCCATAGAGAAGATTACGTTCGCCTTCTCGTGGCTTACGGGCTTTGTGCCGAGGAAGCTCCGAAGTCAATCACAGCAACGCACCTAGAAAGCGAGCAATCGACGGTCTTCCCGGATCGGTACATTTCGAAGGACGATATCTGAGCTGGGGAATTCTGATGACGATTCAGGCAACCCGAGCGTAGCGACATCGAGTTCAGCTGAGCTAGACTTTCTGCATGACCCGAGCGGCTGCCAGGTTGCTGACGAGACGGATAGTCGGCGCCGGAACAGCACGGGTGTTTGCAGACCCGCCGTCCGCATTCTTCGAAGCCGGCGGGTTTTCTATTGCAGTCAGGCGACTCGATGGAGAGTCACTGTCGGAAGCGGCTGCAAATTGACGATCAGGCCCTGGTGAACCACATGGACGGAATGAAACCAAGACTGAACCCGACAGCCGCAAAGACCGTCGGGTTCGCTTTTTCTGACTTTGTCCGATCTGGAGACGATTCACGCAAGCGAACCGTCACCAACCGTGAACAAAATTATTTCGTGAACTTCACCGTGTCAAACGCAACGATGGGCTTGCCGTCGACCTTGGTGAAGAGATAAAGCTCGGAAACGACGCCTGCAAAGGAAAACGCCGCAGCACCCTTGACCGGGAACGTGATCACAGCATCCTTGAGGCCGTCGGCGTCAACATCCTTGAAAACAACCTTGGCAGGCTTGGCCATTTCCTTGTTGAGCTCAATGCTACCGTCCGGATAAGGAGAACCGAAGAAGGTCGCCTTTTGGTCAAGTTTCGTGGCGTCGAAACCCTTGGCCGAATAAAGAACCACGTCAACCGTGCCCTTGTCCGCCTGCGAGAGCGTCGGCTTGGTGATGGCGATCACGTGCGTATTGAGCTTTTGCACAAGTGCAGCGGCTTCGCCGAGCGACTCAATCTTCCGTTTCCGCGCCCCATTGATCAGAAACTGTTCCAAACAATGACGAAACTGACCGAGGGCATATCCGCCAAAAATGTTTTTCGTGAGGCTGAGACTTTGTTTGCTCAAGGCGCCGATCCGAACGCCGTCGGTACCGATGTCGACACCGGCAAGTCCGTCTGTACACTTGCCGGTCTTTTGTATGGACCAAGCGATTGGCTCAATTGTTCAATGGTCAGACTCGCAGAGTTTTTTGTCTCACACGGATTCGATCCACGAGTCGACAACGGAAGAAACGGAGCCCAAGCGCTGGCTTATGCGTGTTATCTGAACGCTCTCAATTACGGACTTATGAATGGATTGAAATACATGCTCAAAGTTGGAGCAGATCCGTCATGTCCTTTCGGAGTGATCGACAGTGAAGCATCTGACTGCTTTGCGGACCCGTATAGCAGCGGCATCAGTCATGGCGATCAGAAAACCCCATTGAACACCGCTTACCTCAGTATTCTTCAAAGCAAATACGAAGCATTCGAATTGTGGCAACCATCACGAACCTGGGCTATATACCGGCTTTTTATGAGCGCTCTGCGCAAAGACAACAACATTGACAGCGTTCAACTTCCAACCCACTGTCTTGGTCAATCGGTCGTACAGCTCTATGCTCTCTCCAATTGCCATCTCGTTCCCAGCCGCTGCGGCGAATGCGGTGTCGAATTTGAAGTCAGCCAAAACCAAGACGGTCTGGATCCCTGCTTCGTTCTGCAATGCGGCGAAACAGCGCTCGTTATCAATCAATGTCTCTTTTCCTATTGCGACGCGTCTTTCTTAGACCAGATTCAAGGAACACGCATAGATCTGCCGATTGAAGCTACGGGTCCACGGATTGTCGATTTAATCGGGCAATACAAGGACCGCGATAAGCGAGACCAACTCACAGTCGTTCTGGACAACCGTTTGGCTTTGGTTTGGGACAATCTTTGCAAAGAAGGACGTATGGCGTTCTCAATTAAGACGATGCCTATCAAATATCGCCCCGGTGGGAAAAACAACGGAAGCATTTTTTCGTGACATAGCACGCACAAAACAGAAAATGCCACACATCCTCTTCGCTGCGAGTGGCTCCGATTCTGTGTGGCATCCTACGGCCTGCCAGGGTGGCTTAATCCCTTACAGGTTTCTCGCCCTTACGGGCTTTCCCTTTGCCAGGCTTTCGTTTTCCTGCTTGGATTCTAACTCAACATAAAACAGTCGACTGTGTTGTGTGAATCTTTCTGTGCAGTATCATGCTGTTAAACGCATCTGACTCCGCGTACTGGTCCCGCCCGGTCTTAGTAGCCGGGGCGGCCGAGAGGGAAATAAAAATGGAATCCGCGCGGCAGTATCCATGGAAGATATCTATAAGTCGTCCATGAGACTCAGGTGCGTTTCTCGTTGATACAAGCGGCAACCAGGCGGAACAAGCAAAATCCGGAATTTATTTTTTGTTTTGGCAATGCTTTGAGATAAAGTGGAGGTTCGTGCCTACGAATTGCCTCGTGCCCATTGAAGTCCATGCCCATCCGCTCCCACCGATACCAACTTCTGGTTTCTCTTCTAACCGTCGCCCTAATTCCCATCTGTGTTCTGATCGGATACCAGAGTTGGCTTCTGCAGGCTGAAATTCGGAAGGCCGAGGAACACCAGAGCGTCTCCACGCAACAAATCGCCGATCAAATCGAGTCATTTGTGGAAATGCACCGGCGAGGCATTGAAGCTGCCGCATTTCAAATTACGCAAAGCGGAGAACGAAGCAAAGAAAAGCTCGACGCCATTCTCGTGGCGCTCTACCGGCAGTTCCCGGGTTTTATCAATATGTACTTTGCCGACAAGCGTGCAACGACGCTTGCCTTTCACCCCGAATTCAACGCCCGTGGTGAATCCATGGTGGGCGCCGATTTCAGTTTTCGGGAACACTTCAAAAATTTGTTGAAGGAACCTCGAACCTACATTTCCCCTGTTCTCAAGGGGATAGGCGGTACGGAAAAACTCCTCTGCACAATCGTTGCCCCCTATTTCGACAAATCAGGCAACTTTGACGGCTTTGTATTGGGTGCTTTGGATCTGGAAAAGATTGGCACCATCATTGAACGTGCCGGACTCGATAAAAGCATCTACGCCGTCGTAACTGACGATCGGGGGCATGCCATATACGCTCCCGGATGGTCAGCGTTAAACCATCCCGAGGCTCTTGACATCAAAGCCGTTTCGCAGGCAAATCTCGTCCCCGGTCTGATCCGACTGATACGTCACGACTCTTCGCTGACAAAGCAACCTGTCGTCACCACGGCAGCCGTTTTGGCGTCACCTTCCTGGTACGTCTGGTTGAGCATCCCTCTGGCTGAAGAAAACGCAATCTTCCACCAATGGCTCGCATCAAGTGCGGCCTTGGTGTTTATCGTGATCCTTCTTGTCGTACTTATCTCCAACACGATATCAGGCAAACTCGCGCTGGCAATTGAGGCTCTGGGAGCTAAAGCAGGATTTCTGCAACGTCATGAATACACGAAGGCTCGTTCCGTAACACTCTCACCAAGGGCGCCTACCGAAGTCAAAGCCCTTGCTCAAACGTTTGAAAGCATGGCCTACTCGATTGAACAGGCTCAAACGGAACTGCTTGCGGCAAACATCCTGCTCGATAACCGCGTCAAAGAACGGACAGCTACGTTGGTCGCCGCCATTGACTCCATGCGTGACGGTTTCGGTTTAATGAACCGTGACGGCAATTTCTCTTTGCTCAATCACCGTCTTCTCGAGTTCGTCAACAGAGATTCTCAAGTGCCGACACTCACGCGAGAGGATTTCATTCGCGCCGTTCAAAAGAAAAACCCGGATTGCGTTGAAGCCGTCATCAAAATGCTCTCGGAACCCAACACCACATTTGCGTTGGTGGAATCCGACGACAAAGTTTGGCTTCTGAGTTCGTTCGCGGTCAAAGAAGAAAGTGCGCTCATCGGCATGGGTGTCGTCGTGCGTGACATTACCGAAGCCCACAAGCTTGACGTGATGAAGAATTCTCTGATTTCCGTCGCCGCTCACGAATTCAAGACACCTCTTGCCTCGCTTCGCATGCAGGCCGAAACGCTAGCCCGAAAAGACGTTGCTTGGACAAAGGAAATGCAGTCCGAACTGATCGACGGGCTGGTTGAAGACATCGATCGTTTGCAAACGCTTGTGCGCGACTGGCTCGACCTGTCTCGCATCGAAGCTGGAGCCATCGTTTTGCGCCGTCGTCTGATCAAAACCAGTACCGTTATTGAAGAAGCAAGAAGAGCGGCGGCACAGTCGGCTGATTTTGAATTTCACATTGAAAAGGATGCGACTGAGGTCTTTGCCGATCCGGATCGCCTAAGACAAATTCTCATCAATCTGTTTGCCAATGCCGTTCGCTACTGCGACACCACTCCCAGCATCCGCGTGCATGTCACTCACAGCGGAACTCAGGTACGATTTGCCGTCAAAGACAACGGCATCGGCATTGCACCGGAATCTCAGGAAAAAATCTTTGAAAAATTCCATCAGATCGACATGTCGATGACCCGCAGAGCCGGAGGAACCGGCCTGGGCCTGACGATTTCCCGAGGCTTGGCTCGAGCCCACGGCGGAGACATTACCGTCGAAAGCAAACCAAAGCACGGCAGCACATTTACAGTGAGCATTGAGGAGCAAAACTGACCATGTCCCAACCGCTTATTCTCGTTGCAGATGATGAACCGAAAATCCGTCGGTTGCTGTCGATCAATCTTGCAAGTCTCGGCTACGAAGTGATCTGTGCCGTCGACGGTCCCAGTGCCCTACAGGTGTTTGAAGATCATCTGCCGGACCTGGTGCTTCTGGACATCATGATGCCCGGCCTCGACGGCTATGACGTTTTGACCCGCATCCGTCGAAAAAGCAACTGTGCTGTCATTTTGCTCACGGCCAAAGACCAGATCGAAGATAAGATCCGCGCGTTCGATTTGGGAGCGGACGACTACCTGCCTAAACCCTTTGCTCTGGAGGAACTCTTCGGCCGCGTACGTGCCGTTCTAAGACGCCTGTCCACTACGCACAAGGTGCCCGATCAGGAGATCGTCAACGGTTCCCTGAAACTCAATACATCATCGCATCAAGTCTGGTTTGAAGACAAAGAAATCAAACTTTCGGCCGTTGAATTCGGCATGCTGGAGTACTTTATGCGGCACGTTAACTCCGTGCTGATTCATGAACAGATCATCGCGCATGTCTGGGGCAATGGCCAACAGCAAGACGTTCAATATCTGCGGGTTACACTGGCTCGACTGCGCCAAAAACTTCGGACTGCGGGCATGCAGGACGACTGCGGCATTGTCAGCCATTCCGGCATCGGTTATCGAATGGAAACGCTGCCCCAATAAACACGCGGCAACGAAAATACATTCCCGTTGCCGCGGTTTTGAGAGTGAGATGTCAGATCAGTGCATTACGGCACTTTGTATTTGAACTCGCGGTGGCAGTTGCTGTTGTTGCAATCCAAACGCGAAGGTTGATGTTCGCGATGGCAAGCCACGCAGTCCGAGTACGTTGCATAGTGCAGCGAATCATGCGGGTTGTAGTACTTCTTGTACTTACCGGCAGTTAGTTTGGCCACGTCTTCAGGTGTGCCGTGGCACGACGAGCAATCGGTCTTCGTCGGAGCTGTCGGCGCCTTCTCTCCATGGCAAGCTTCGCACGAAACCCCTTTATGGAAAGGTTTCATCGTTTGAGCTGCGTTCACGCTTCCCGTCACCAACACGAGGGACGCAGCCAGAGTCATGGCAATCAACGTTGTCTTTTTCATTTCGGTACTCCCTCAAGTCAAACGGCAGGCATCTGAGCGGCTTCGCGGCCGGCAATACGGCCGAACACGGCACAGTCGGACATTGAACAGCCGGTCACACGAACGGCACCGTGCACACCACCGGAGGCTTCGCCACAGACAAAGAGCCCCGGAATGATCTGATCATCTTCAGCGCTGATCGCACGGGTGCGTGCGTCAATGGCAATGCCGCCTTGCGAGTAGTTGAATTTCGGGTAAACCGGGCAAGCGTAGAACGGACCTTTAAGAATCGGCACGGCGTGCGTCTTCTTAAAGTCTTTGCCAAAATCCTCGTCCTTGTTGTTCTTCAGGAAGCCGTTGTAACGGTTGATCGTTTCGATCATTTCCTTTGCAGGAATCTTGAAGTGCTTGGCAAGCGCTTCCAAGGTGTCGAACTTCGGCATTTCGCCGTTGTTGAGAATGATGTTGAGCTTTTCGCGGTCATAGAGCGTTGCAAGACCCGCTTCGTCGTAAATCAATGCTGGCCAATCGCTGCCTGCGTTGACCGTATCGATGATCTTGTACGACAAGCCCATACGCGGTGCGCCTTCGTTAATGAAACGCTTGCCTGTACGCTGGTCAACCAGAATGCCCTTTTCAATGTCTTCAAAGCCGATCGAAATGGCGAAGCGAACGTGCGCCAAGTGAATCGAGCGAGCTCCGGCCTTCATCATGAGCTTTAACGCACCGGCCGTGGCACCGCAGCTCACAGTAGACGGCACTTTGTTGTACTGCGGGAATTCGCGCTGACGGAATTCAAAGTCGCGGGAGAAGCCGCCGGTGGCAAACACCAGACCGCGCTTGGCCTTGTAGAACTTCACAACGCCGGTCTTGTTCAAACGGTCGTCGGCCTTGCTTTCCGGATCAAAGATGTAGGCTTCGCGGACCTTAACGCCTACTGCCCGTCCCTTCTGATCGCGAATGATTTCGTCAACCTTGGTGCGAAGCTGAAGACTCGTGTTCTTGAGCTTCAGATAATGACGATGCAACGGCTGGATCACGCTCAAACCGTTGTTGTAAAGCGGCTGGAAGCAACGCTTCACAGTGTGGCCTGCCACCTTGCGCAATTCTTCGTTGTACTGAGCACCGCGTTCCACTAGGAATTCAAAAGCCTCGTTGGATTGTTCGCACATGGTCTGCACCAGTTCAGGCACATTGAGGCGACCACCCGCTTTAAGGACGTCTTTCACATACAGCTCGACACTGTCTTTGACGCCTTCCTTCTGTTGACGTTTGGTATTGCAAGCCGCAAACGTGCCGCCGCTGATTACGGATGAACCACCGGGAACAGCCATTTTTTCCAGAATGACAGTCTTGCGTCCCAATTCAGCCGCGGTGATGCCTGCGCAATAGCCGGCCAAACCGCTGCCAACCACGATAACGTCAAATTCCTTATCCCACTTCGGTAATGCTTTGACAGTTGTGGCAGCTTGCGCCATACCACCGACGCCGAGCGTCATGACGCCCGCAGCTCCGGTTTTCAGAAACGCCCTGCGTGAGCTCTGCAGTGTGCTCTGGGTCATCTTGTTCTCTCCTGTATTGATGTTGCAGGCCTTCAGGAAAAAAGACCTCTTCAAATCAAGTCTAGGAAGCAGAACTAACAAATTCGTTACGTAGCCAAAAGGAAGTCATTACAAAAAAATTACAACTGGCCTTACCCTTTGCCTGTCTCGGAAACTATACGTTTGTTGCAATTTTCAAGGGCTTTGTAACGGTCGCGTCTCGTTAGAATCAAAGCAGGTAGTACTTTTTTCGAGAGGTCGCTCATGCTCAACCGTCGTCTGAATTTGGCTCTCGCATTTTCATCTGCGTTGCTTCTCGCCGGCTGCGCCAGTTCACCCGAACGCTCGGAGTTCGTCGAGATCGAAAACAACGCATACACGATCAGCGCCTCGAGCAACTCCACCGACAACGGCGGCATCGTTCGCGTTGAGCTGATCAAGCAGGCCCAGAAATTTTGTGCAGACAAGGATCTCAAATTCCGTTTGCTGAAATCCCGCTTCAATGACGGCAACGACGACAAGAGCGCCACGCCCACCATCGACTTTGTATGCGAATCGCCTACGGCTGCCTCCGCAACCAGCACCTGTGGACGAAGTCCCCTCCGCCAAGGTTCCTTCTGTCTTAGTGCCTTCCGGTCAACCGCGTTAATAAAAGCATTCAGATCAACGGCAATCGACACCACACGCACTCTGCCTGTTGTAGTGTTGTAGTGACGTTCCCCATTGCTTTTCATCAGAATTTCCATTTCTCAAAAAAGGTACCCCATGCCCAAAGCAAAATCCAGAAAATCCAAAAAATCTCGTTCTCGCATCCTGTCCAATCCACAGCCAAAACAGTACACAGTCCGAGAACCTCTCAAATTCCTTCAAGTATGCCAAAGTCGTGTAGAAAAACTAGCCAACGAACGAATCAATCCCATTACAAAGCCTGAAGACTATTACAAGCCTGAGATCACTTCCGAACAACTCACCCTACATCGAATTTTTCTGCAACTAATTAGTTCCGCAGCCAATGCCAATATGCTTCGGAACGTAATCAATATTCACGGTCAGAACAGCACTCGAAGAAACGCAATCCTAGGTCTTCTCACATCTAGTACTTGTAGACCACTGTGGGATTACAACCAACTGTTATCCGATACTCTCTTTCGACCATACCTCGAACTTTTTTCAAAGTTAGATATAGAAACTAATATTGTTAAGTTACAAGAGCACAAACTTATCAAAGAAAACAGTATTCCTAATTACCATAATATCCTATGGAGCAGATGGCTAACTTCTGTTAAAGATTCAGCTCAATTTCTTTTGGACTATCAAACAGGCGAAGAGTTTTCTAATAAAATTTCAGGATGGATTCGATCTGTGCCTGCAGAACTTCGGTTTGCCATTCCAATGTACATAGCCAGTCACATCCATGGCATTGGATTTGCCCTTGCTTGCGATGCACTAAAAGAGATGGGGTTCTGTGAATTTGCCAAGCCAGACGTGCATATATGTAATGTCTTCTTTGAACTTGGACTTGCTCAACAATCAAATAGTACTCTAAACAACCAACTCCTTGTACTGGAAAGCTTTTACAAACTTGTAGGAGACATCAATCAAAATTCACAAGAGAAAAAGATCACGCCTTATGCTCTTGACAAAATGATCTGGCTTTGTTGCACAGGTAATTTCCATAAGGACAATGACGGTAAAGTTTCAAGAAAACAAAACTTAAGAAATGAATTAATCACATTGTTGAAGCAGAGTTGCGAAATTAAATAAATTTTCGTCAGCAACGACCTGACAAACGTATACGGCAGTCAAGCATAAATCCTCTTTTGTTCTAATTTTCCGAAACCTCAATGAGCCCCTATCCCGCTACAATCGAGTCAGGTAATACTTTTCCCGCGAGGTAGCTCATGCTCAACCGTCGTCTCCATCTGGCCATCGCCTTTTCCTCGGCGTTGCTTCTCGTCGGCTGTGCCGGCTCGCCCGAACGCACCGGTTTCGTCGAGATCGGAAACAACACATACACGATCAGCGCCTCGAGCGACTCCACCGACAACGGCGGCATCGTCCGTGTGGAGCTGATCAAGCAAGCTCAGGAATTCTGTTCGGACAAGGATCTCAAATTCCGCTTGCTCAACTCTCGCTTCAATGACGGCAACGACGATAAGAGCGCTACAGCCACCATTGACTTTGTGTGTGAATCTTCTACAGCCACTGTAGCCAATCAGCCTGTACTGCAGGTTCCCATGACCGCAGTCCCCTCAACCAAAGTTCCTTCGGTCCTTGTGCCACCAGCTCAAAAGCGTTAAGCAACACAAGCTGATCAATAGCAACTCAAACCGCAAGCGATCTGCAAATTACATAACCGCTGGCGGTTTCTTTTTGTGATCAATTAGCCTTCGACAGATCATCGCACCTCATCGTTGGGCACGCTGAAAGATAGTCACGTCGCATCACCCACTCCGTAACTTGCCGGCGTTATCGTTTTAGGAACTTGTCGATTAGCTGGTTACTGCTTCGGATTGCACTTGGACAAACGACCTGTTATGAATGCTTATCGAAGGTTTTTCATCAGGAACAGCCCAGGCCCGGCTACTTGTATCGCAACGACCGAGGTTCGCTGTACCGCAGACAAGCCTATCCGCGACAGCTATACATTTTTCGGATGATTGGCTCCATAAAATGCCGTGGACAATGCAGGAACATCGCTGCGGCCTGATCCTTCCGGGTAACTCTGAAAATGGAAACTACCAGCCAATTTCTGTTTCGAATACCGTACACAGTCACAACGATCAGTTTTGGACTGATTTTTCTCACAAAGGGCTTAGGTAGCAGTCAAACCACAGGTGATAGCGCCCAATGAGTACTACGCCCAGTTTTTAGCCGTCTCCAGATCATTGTCCGATGGGATTCCTATATTCCGGTTTCGGCTCACAGTTCCACATCGCAACGCTCTTTTCCTATCAGAACAAACCCCACCCTCTCCAAGCAGTTATTTCCATAGTGTCTGCGCGGCTGTGTATTCTTTTTTCAATAAGCGCAGTAGCCTGGTGTTGTTCGGTTAATACCTCGTGTAAGACAAACCAAACGCCTACTTCGGGCGCAATTTGTTTGCTACACGAACATCTCAAACCTCAGAATTGGAGATTGTTTGTATGCAAAGAAGAACAATGCTGCTGTCGGCTGCCGTGATGGCAGCTCTGGGTTCGGCTTCGCCTCTGGCTCTCGCCGCTGATCAAACCATGAACGTCGACGTCTGCATCGTGGGCGCCGGGGCGGGCGGCGTAAGTGCCGGCATGGCATCGGTCGATGCTGGTTTTAAGACTGTGATCCTTGAAAAGTTAGGTGTCATCGGTGGTGGCGGCAACTACATGGAAGGCACCTTTGCAGTTGGTTCCCGTTTGCAGCTCAAGGACAACGTCGGTATCAACGTTGAAAAGCAATTCAAGCGCGTGATGGACTTCCACCACTGGCGCATCAACGGCAAGGCACTGAACAATTGGCTCAAGCAAACCGCAGCTACCATCGACTGGATGGAGCAACATGGCATCAAGTTTGAAGGCGTGCACACGGCTTTCATTGACGGCAACCGCACCTGGCACATGTTCGAAGGCGGTCACGGCTCGTCGCTTATCAAGAATTTCGCTCAGAAGATTGAAGCCAAGGGCGGTCAGATTCTGACCTCCACGCCGGCTCAGTCGCTCATCATCGACAAGAACGGGACGGTCACGGGCGTGATCGCCAAAAATGAAGACGGCGATAAGATCACCATCAACGCCAAGGCTGTGATCATCGCCACCGGCGGCTTCTCCTGCAACCCCGAAATGGTGAAAAAGTATCTGCCGTATGCCGGTTATGAATCTGCTGGCTCCCCGGGCCGCACGGGCGACGGCATTCAGATGCTTGAAAAAGCAGGTGCTGAACTCGTCAATATGAACGTGACGATGCAGGCGGGCCTTTGGCTCAAGGACGTTCCGACCGGACTGCAGTTCGGTAAGGACGGTTTGACGGGAGCGACCTATGTACGCCTCCTGGCCGCCCTCTTCCAGCCGTATTTGAAGGTGAGCCCGAAGGGCGATCGCTTTGCAGACGAAACACTTCCGCTTGAATATATCTCCAACGCCGCAGAAGAAATCGGCGGCGAAGCCTTTGCCGTTTTTGACGACAATACTCGCAAGGAGATGATCAACGAAGGTCTGCCCCGCGGCTACTTCGGCATGGTAGCTCCCGGGACGAAGTTCACCAATTTTGACAAGCTGTTTGAAGAAGGCGTCAAGAAAGGCTTCTGCTACAAGGCCAACAGCATCAAGGAACTCGCCAAGAAGACCGGCATGGATCCGCAGCGCTTGCAGAAGACGGTCGATCGCATGAATCAGATGACCAAGAACCAGAAGGACGACGAGTTCTACAAGGACTCTCAGTGGCTTCGTGAAGTCAAGAAAGGCCCCTTCTACGCGATCAAAGGTTCTCTGCGCACTTACGCAACGGTGGGCGGTGCCAACGTCAACGAGTACTTCCAGCCGCTTACACCTGACGGCAAGGTCATCAAGGGCTTGTACGCCATCGGCCAGGATGCGGGTGGTCTCTATTCTGACAGCTACGACATGCACATCGCCGAAGGCACGGCTTCTTCCTGGGCCATCAACGGCGGACGTCTGTCGGTTGAACACATCAAGACTTACCTCAAGAAATAAAACTTAAAACCTCGCCAATCCAAAGGCTCGGCTCGGATTGCTCAACGAAAAACGAGCCGACCCTTTGAAAATCCTCTCCAACAAGTTGCAGAGCTCCAGACCTCAGTAAGGAGCCCGCAGGGAATTTTTTGTCTTGAGAAACGCTATGCCAAGTCTGCGCAAACTCTTCTTAGCCGCCGCAGCCGCAAGCATCTTTGCCGCGCCGAGCTTTGCCGCCCAAGTTGAACTCTGGGGCATCGTCGACACCTCCATTGATGTGGCCAACAACGGCGACAAGACCGTCACCAAACTCTCCAGCGGCAATCGTGAAGCTTCCCGCTTCGGTTTCCGCGGAACCGAAAAACTTGCCGACGGCGTAGAGGTGTTCTTCCGCCTTGAGGCCACGACCTTTGTCGACAACGGCCAGATGTCGGCAGAAACCAACCGCCTCTTTGACCGTGAAGCTGCTCTGGGCATTCGCTCGGACAAGTACGGCACACTTACATTCGGGCGTCTTTACTCGCCTCACTTCATTACGATGGCTGCCTCTGACCCGGCCGATATGTCAATCGGCAGTGCCGGCGGCTATTTCGGCAGTCCCGCCAATGAAGCCACCATCAACGGTCGTGGCGCCGACGAAGTCACCCGAGGCAACAATGCCATTGAATACGTCACGCCAGATTTCCACGGCTTTTCGATGAAGTTCTATACGGCTCTCGGTGAAAAAACCAAGCCGGAAGGCTACGGTTCGAACAGCCCGACGCGTGGCAACATGTACTCGATCGGTATGAACTACCGCGGCGAACGGCTCACAATCAATGCAAGCTGGTTGAGGCAAAACACCGAAAACAGTGCCTTCAATGAGTGGGACGACTACTACGCTCTGGGCATTCTGTATGACTTCGGCATCACGAAGCCCGCATTGCTCATCGTGCATCGCAAAGGCTCTGACACGGCCGAAGCCAATATGAACGGCAACGGTGAAACCGGCAACGGCAGTCCTGACCTTTGGATGGTTCAGCTCGGCGCCACCACGCCTTTGTACGGCGGCAAACTTCTGACGCAAGTCGCAGGTCTCAAAAACGAGACTCGTGAAGATGCCGACGCCTGGTCCTGGAGCATTCGCTATGACTATCCGCTGAGCAAGACCTTCACGCTCTACGGCGGCGTGACAGGCCTGATCAACGACACGAACTCTCGCTACAACATCGGTGGCGGCGGTTCAGCGTCGCCCGGTCTCGAAGTAGATTGGGGCAACAACACGTGGATGGCCTATACCGGCATGACACTGCACTTCTGATCTGAAGCAGTTCCCACGGGCAAGACCGAGCGCTCTTCTTCTCTCCCGCCGGCTTGCCCGTTTTCATTTTGCAACGTCAATGCTCCCGTATCCATTTGAGTGCGTTCGTAAGCCTTTCGACGTCAACCCACATATCGCCTTCTGCATCCCGCACAAAGCCCTTAGAGTGTGACCAGTCGCAGAGCAGGCGGTCAAAGGAACTTTTGGAAAGGTACAACACCGAGCGCATAGCCTCACGAGGCAGCGTGTAAGGAAGCTTGGCGTATGTTTCTCCCAAAGCAGCCGAGCGGTTTTCGCTGCATATGCGGCCATTGAGGTCAACCGTACCGTCGGAAAGAAGGAGCACCGAAAAGAGAATCTCAAGGCGTTTTTGGGGCTCCATCGAAAAAAGCACTTCCATGCCGATGAGCTCGCTTTTGGCCGAAAGCTCGCAGTAGCCCATCAGCGCAAGCGTGAGGTCAAGATCGGTGAGAAGCTCTTCTCGCACAAGCCGATGCGAGCAGATGTAGACCTCAACGTCCGTGAGCGCTATGAGTTTGCGCGGCGATGGCACAGCTGTGATGATGTTAAGCGTTCCCATGAGTCGGCCGCCGGTAAAAAGATTTATCGCCAAAGGCTTCGTATAGAGTGAAGCATCAACCACGCCCTGGGCAACGACGCCGGAGGAAATGAAAAAGAGCCGATCGTAGGGCTGAGTCTCGTTTAAAAGAACGTCTCGCGCCTTATAGCTGCGTCGTTGGCTTTTGGCACGAATCCAATTCTCAATGCAAGGGGGAACGCGAGGCACGATCCAAGGAATAACCATTGAAGAGTAAGCATGAGGTGGCGGGGGGTTTTGCATGTCCTTCTTCTCCAACCATCGTTCGCGAACGACTGTGCGTGTACTCGAAAATCATAAAAGACCCCGAAGGAGACCTCAAGTATTGCCAGCCATTGTTGCTACCCACTGTTGCCGCTTGTTGGCAAACGTCACCCGACGATTCAACCAAGCAACTGATCCATTCCGACAAGATGCAAATACGGATCTCTTGTGGCCATATCAAGCAACACGTCGTCAAAACCCATGCGGGAAAAAATCCAGTAGTGAAAAACGGCGTCCTCCGCGACCGGCAGTTGTTCGCATTTGGCCTGAAGGGAGCGCAATACTTTTATTCCGACTTCCTGATTGCGATACTTGCATTCAGCCACAACACAATGCCGTCTTTCGTGATCGGCTCCAACCAAGTCAATCTCCGTGCCGTCTCTCCACCATCGACCCAGAGTCGTCACAGAAAACGGCAGATTCCCGGAAAAACGGAGGCGTGTCAGGTATTGACGACAAACCAACACAAAAGATTCGGCTGCAAAATCCGCAAAACTAGGTTCTACGGACGCTTTCCATTCTGAAAGGGCTTCTTGCCGCGTCATGATCAGAGTCGGATTGTTGGCTACAAACCGGAACCAAAATTTCACGTACGGATCGGCAATGCGATAGAGTCCTCGAGACGCATTCCCCAAATCCCCCGGACCTGCGAAGACGGGGAATTCCTTCACAACCAAATCCATGTCTTCCAGTACGGACAAATATTTGGAAAGCGTTCGCGTATCCACCAAGCTCTTCTGCGCAATTTCGTTTCTTGACGTTGAACCGAAGGCAATCGTTTGAAGAATGGCGTTGTAGGTGGCAGGATCTCGAAATTCCTGCCTCAATACCGATTGAGCCTCGTCATTGAGAAAACCGTTAGATCTCAGAATATTGGCGGCAAGATTTTCCGTCATTGAACGTTGAGGATTCACGCCCTGCCAGAAATAAGGGATTCCGCCCAACACGGCGTAGCCGCGAAAAACGTCATCCACAGAGTAAGAAGGCACAAATTCGGCGACCGTCTGAAAACGAAGCGGACGAACTTTCATGATGGTTCTCGCTCGCCCGTAAAGAGGATTCTTTTCTCCCAAAACTTCTTTGGCTATAAAAGACACGGCGCTGCCGCAAAGCACCAGCAGAATGTTTTCTTGAGACAGCTCCTCGTCCCAAAGCACCTGAAGCTCGGAAAGTATGCTCGGACGCTCCTTAGCAATGTACTGAAATTCGTCAATGACAATCACCTTGCGACTCGGTGACGGCTGAGTCGCAAGTGCCCTGAGCGCCGAAGCCCATTCGAGATAGCGCAATTGCGGATTTCCGCAAAATGTTCCCACAGCCTGAGAAAAACGATCCAATTGGTACGGATCTTTCCATGCTTTCGCTGTGTAGAAAAAAGCAGGTTTTCCTTCACAGAATTTTTGAATAAGTGCCGTTTTTCCAATACGCCGATGGCCGTAAATAATTGCCATTTCGGCTATTCTGCTGTCATACGCATCCTGCAATGATTCAAGTTCACCGACGCGGCCAAAGAAATCTGTGTCGCCCATCTTCTGCTCCTGCATCGACTGTTTTTATTTTCCTGATTTAACTATTAAAGATTATGTTCAGCCAGATCGCAATCTACCAGATCATAATCTTCACACTGTTCCTATCGCTTTCCGACACGCTCAGATCTGCCGCAATTCAATCGGCCTTGAGCAAATCATTTCACTTCGTCGTCGGACAAAGTGCCAAACCCTCTGGCCTCATTGCCTAATCCATCTGCGCTGCAAGCCGCTGCGCCTCGATGAACGGCCTACGCCCCGCTGCGCGGGGCCCCTCCATTAAGCGAGGCTTTAGGCTTGACACGATCACCCCCTGAGTCGAAGTTGACCTCGACTCGTTACATCGTCACGGTAAGGAGGATGCAAGGATAAAATCGAAGAAGATTCTCCGACGAGAGCGTTCGGTGTCAACCAAATCAGGTCTTTACAAAAAAGCTGTCGACAGTTTTAGGCAAAAACCAAAAAACTGTCTACTTACTCAGTCACACCGCAGAAAACTGTCAACCAATTTCAGGCAAGGACAGAGACCTGCGTATATGCATCAAAATCCTGGGAATTTGATGCATGGACGCATTCTATTCCTAGGAATTTGATGCATGGACGCATGCTATTTCTCGGAATTTGATGCATTTTGCTCCAAATACCCTGCACTGAGACAAGCAAAAACTCTGGAGAAGAAAGGATGCAACGAATTGCCATGGACAAGCAGTTCGCATAAAAGCATTACGAAGCAAAGCCTCTGATGCTTCTGGCTTTGGAAAAGCAAAAAGCGGGCTTTTCGAGCAATGTCACGCAGTGAAGCGGTGAGTGGTCCTGGTCATTGAGCGGCAGACCGTCTCTTCCCAACACGCTCAGATCTGCCGCAATTCAGTTGGCCTTGAGCAAATCATTCCACTTCGTCGTCGGACAGGGTGATAAATACTCTCGCCGCATCGCCCACTCCGCAGAACACTTGGCACTTGCGAGCGTCACCACCTTGCCGCCAAACTTCTCGTTCAGGGCCTCAATCGAGTCCTGAATCCGCTCTCGGCGTTTCAGAACCTCAATTTCATCCGTGTCAAACAGCGTCGTCGGCACCAAGGACTGTTCAGCCGACACCAGGTCGGTAAGCATAACCCCCGCTTTCTTGTACCTGTACCCTTTCTTGAAAAAGGCTCGCACCAGATCGTGTGCAGCCCGGGTAAGCGTGATCACATCCGCGCACGCGTGTGGCAACGGTCTGTATTCGACGACTGCGTGATAACGGCCGTTGGCTTTAAACGGGTCCGTATGAAACATCACTCCCACCGTTTTGGCGGCGCAGCCCTGCTTACGCAACACATTGACGGCTTCGACCATGTGAACTGATACGGCAGCAAGAATGGCGTCCATGTCGCTGCACGTCACGGCAAAGCTACGTGTCCGAACAATCTGTTGCCGCGGCTGCGGATGATCTTCCAAAGGAATGCACGAGACGCCAAGAATCTCTCTGTGAGTTCGCTCAAGTACGACCGTGAAGCGCCTGCGAATGAGCGCAGCGTCCATCCGGGCAAAATCAAGCACCGTCTTCACACCCATGGCTTCCAATCTCTCGCGGTTTCTGGAGCCGATTCCCCAGATTTCCTTGATCGGCGTAATCGCCATGGCTTTGTGTTGACGTTCCGGCGTCAACTCCAGCCAATTGACAACGCCGTTAAAAACCGGATAGGTCTTGGCAAAGTGGTCGCATAGTTTTGCAAGCGTCTTGGTGGGGGCAATCCCTGCGCACGTCGGAATGCCGACCCACTTGTAGACGCGCTGCCGTATGGATTGCACCAACGCGGTCAAACGTGCCGGATCCCCGTCTTCCACCCCGGTTAAATCCCCAAACACTTCATCGATGGAATACGACTCCATACGCGGAATCATGCCGGCAACGGTTCTTTGCATCCTCCCAGAAATCGAGTTGTAGAGCTCGTAGTTTGAGGACAATACGGCCACCTTGTTGGCTTCAACAATGTCCTCGACCTTAAAAAGCGGCATGCCGCGCTTGAGTCCCACGGCCTTAGCCTCCTTGGTGAGCGCCACGATGCAACCGTCATTGTTGGAGAGCACAACAACAGGCTTGCCACGCAGCTCGGGACGGAAAAGCCGCTCGCAGCTACAGTAAAACGAATTGCCGTCCAGATGGAGAAAAATAGGCGTAGACATTTGCATACGAATCTTGTTTTGAGGTAGGATACGTTATTCGTATACAAATCGCAAGTGCGAGAATCCCATGGAAAAAAGCAAAAAACAGCCTTCGTCCCAAGAACACAAACCGGTTGGAAGACCTCGTCTGACCAATGAGTTGCTCGATGTCAATCTTCAGGTTCGCGTGACCAAGAAGCTTGCCGACACCTGCAAGTCACTGGGCGGCGCAAACTTTATGAGACCCCTGCTTGAAGCGGCAACGCAGCGGGCAATGGCACTCAAGAAACTGGCTCCCGCTCGTCCCGTTGAAGAATCCGAAAGCATCAAGTTCATCGACCTGACGGTTCAGTGCGGCTTTCCCTCCCCTGCTGCGGACTATGCCGAAAACGACCTGTCGCTCAACGACTACTTCGTGAAAAACCGCGATGCGACTTTCATTATCGAAGCACGCGGTGACTCCATGATCGATGCCGGCATCTACGAGGGTGACATTCTCATCATCGATCGCTCCGTTGAACCGCGTCGCGGCGACATCGTGCTCGCCTACCTGCAAGGGGACTTCACGCTCAAAAAGCTTGAGTTCGTCAACGGCAAACCGGAACTGCATCCGCAAAACAGCTCCGGCAACTACCCGGTCATTCACCCGGGCGAATACGACGACTTCCAGATCGAAGGCGTTCTGGTCGGCTCCGGCAGAAAGTACAGAAGATAACTAGAGAGAATCTCATGGACTTCAACAAAGACTCTTCCGTAACGCGCTTTGGCTTCGGTCCCGATAATGAAGACATCACGATTCACTTCTACGAAAGTTGAGGTCGCTTTGAAGTGAAGAACAGGGGTATCTCAGGTCCAATGATCTTCGCAACGGAGGATCTGCTGAAACCGGACGTTCCGAAAGGAGCAAGGCTTCTGGTGACCGAAAACAAGACTGCGATTGACGAGAACAGCTACTACGTTTTCCATAAAGACAACGGCTGCAAAGGCTTCGACATTGCCATCGTCGAACTGCTTGTCGACGGCACTTATCACTACATCTACAACAACAAGAAGCTGGAAATTCGCTCCGATCTATCCGGGCTGGAGCTGAGCGGTCAAATGTGGGAAGCACAGACGATGGTTGAAATTGCTGCCGGTGGCACGGTCAAAGACAGCAAACTCGTTCCTCCGAAAAACTCCAACAAAAAATTCAAAGTGTGGCTCCCGTTCTGGACAACGGTGTAACGTACCAACAATTCGCTACACTCTATACTTCATAGCACTCTCACACTCATTACAAAATAATACGGTGACGTTATGAAAGACTGGAAAGCCGACTATCTTTATGCAACCTTTGGAAAACGCACGCGATACAAGTCCGAAGAATGCTTTGTTGTTAATGCCATTTGGCAACGTCTTTGCGCCAAAAAAATCGAAATCAAACCAGTAACACAGCAATACGTTCGTCGCTATGATGAAAATGGACATAAATTTGCATTAATCGATTTATACTTCCCGGCAATCAAAGTAGCGATAGAAGTTGATGAGCACCATCACCAATACAATGAAACAAATGACAAATTACGTCAAAAAGAAATTCTTCGCGTTCTATTTGAAATCAACTCAATCGAAGAGTCAACAATCGGCATCGAGAGAAAACTCGGGGCTATTGAAATAAACGAAGATACACTTCCAACAATTTTTCGCATTCATACGGACACTTCGTATTCCGAATTAAATAGGCAAATTAACGATGTTGTTGGCGCAATAAAAAAGAGAGTCGATTCAATCAGAATTTCAGATGCAAATTCAATTATCTGGAAGTCGGACGATGAAATAAAGTCTGAAATTCTCAAAATGAATTCACCATCTATTAACATCAATACTGATTTGCACTTCAAGACAATTAATGAAATTTGCAATTTAATTTCTCCAAAAAATGTCTGGGGAGGAAACACAAAACGACCAGGTTATGTTCAATTAAAATCTACTGAAACTCCCATGATGCTCTGGTGTCCTCAAATGGTCATTCACCAAAGAGATGGATCAACTATTTCCGCCTCTCCCTCCAATTGGAAAAACGAATTCATTAATAATGGTCGAATTAGAGAATGGAGAGAACCTGAAAAAGCTCCTGCTATAACTGAAATTGATAAATTACCTCGCGTTACATTCATGAAAATGAACGATGCTTTAGGTGAAAGTCGATATAAATTTGTGGGTGTTTATCAAATAGAATCCGAAGATCCAGAATCCGACACTCGCATCTATAAACGAATAGCCGATGAATACTCATGGAAACCACAGAAAAAATATTAATAGCCAACAACTTCATGTCTTATTGCATGCGTCTTAACTGATCTGTCTAATAAGCAAAAACAGCACACATAGAAAAGCGCTCGTTTCTTTTTTCCTGAAACCGAGCGCCTTTTCTTTTCGTTATTTAGCTACACCAGCCAGTGTCCCGCCACAAGTCCGGCAACCATCAGCATTGAAAACGTCAACTGCGTTTTAGCCGTCTCGGCATCCAAAGTCGCAATGACCGCCGTGTCAATCCGGTCGAATCGTCCGACCTGTTTACACAGCGACATTACGGCAACAGCAACGGGCAACGTGAGCAACACCAATATTGGCAGAGTTCCCAGTCAAACCGTCATCAGAATGATTAAATCTACTGGCAATGGGCTGTTCTGGCATTGCTTGTCGGACTTGCCTTGTTTGGCCACACTCTCCTCATGTCTGCGCCTGTCAGGCGTCGTACAAAAGCGCTTACCCAGGCTCTTTCACGTGAAATTGACCTTAAGAAAGCAACAGATATCGCCAATGACAAGCTCCAGAGCATGAGCCGAGTGCTCATTATCAGTCAGCTGGGTTCTTTGATCGCACACGAAATCCGTCAACCTCTCGCTGCAATTGATGCCTACGCACACGGCACGCTGCGTTTCCTGGAAGAAGGCAAAATGGACGCCGCCTCTGTCAGCCGGGTCATGCAACTCATTCAGCGTCAGGCAGCCAAGGCCGAAGAAATCGTCGATCGTGTCAGAAGTTACGCAAAAGCAAAACAAGTTCCCAAGGCAGCTGTGAATCTCTCAATGTGCGTGCGCCAGGCCTGCGCAAGCTTCACGCAAAACAGCAAATACTCAGCAGTGCGTCTTGAAACCAGTCTTCCTACAGACAAACCTTGCCAAATCATGGCATCCGAAATGGAAATACGGCTTGCTGTCGACAATTTGATTCGGAACGCTGCGGAATCTTTGCTCTCCGGCAATTGCTCACAACCCCTTATCCGAGTTCAGGTGACATCAACCTCAGACTCGATTGTGATTCGCGTCACAGACAACGGCGCCAAACTCACTGACACAGATATCGAACGCATGAAAACTCCCCTGAGCAGCTCAAAAAGCGACGGCCTTGGACTGGGATTGTCCATTGTGTCCGGCGTTGCTCAATCCAATGGCGGAAAATTGATGCTCAAAGCTCGAGAAAAAGGCGACTTGATTGCCGAACTGTCTTTTCCTAAATAGGCTTGCTTCCCATGACAAATGAACGGCTTACCGATAAACGCGCCCTTGTAAGAATCGTCGACGATGATGAAGATCTCTTGCAGGCTCTCGCCTTTATGCTCAAAAGTGAAGGTTGGGAAGTAAAAACCTACAACGGTTCAGCCTCTTTCCTGGCCGAGGACGATATTTCCATCCCTGGCTGCGTCATTCTTGATTACAGCATGCCTGGTCTTGATGGCCTGGAAACCCAGAAGCGTCTCCAGGAATTGAACTATCCTCATCCTTTGATCTTTCTTACTGCCCATGCTGATGTGGACATGGTTATTTCGGCCTTCAGACGCGGTGCAGATGATCTGCTTCGGAAACCGGTGCCTCCGTCGGTTCTCCTATCCGCCGTCGCCCATGCTGTCCAAAAAGATCTTCAGGCAAAAGGCGAATCCACACAACACGTTAAAGAACGATTCGCGCTGCTGACGGATCGAGAAACCCAGATTCTCAAACTGGCAAATCTCGGTCTGATGAACAGGCAAATTGCGGAACGTCTCGGTTTAAGTGAACGCACTGTCGAAACACACCGAGCCAACGGCTACCGTAAACTGGGGGTCAGAACACTGGCTGAACTCGCCTTATTTATGACTGCTTTGCGAGACGACGAATGAAGTCAAACAAACTGAAAGGCCGAATGAAGCAAACTGTTCCTCGGTATCGGTTCACCGATTACACGGCTCAAAAACAAGCTTTTAACTGGTAATTAATTTTTTTACTCGGGCGGCTCAAATATCCCGCGTTTTGTGCGCAGACGTGCAGTCGTTTGACAGAATAAATGCTATTTATTCATCAATCAACAATCGTCCCTCTAGCACAATTGGTAAACTTTTCCTTGTTGGTCATTCACTTACTAGGAATGCGGCAACTTCCGAGACACTTGAGAAACTAACATGACAAGCCGTCAATCCGACTGGTCGATCGAGGAAACTACGATCGCTCTGAGCCTGTATGCCGTAACTTTTTCATCGCAAATCCATGTGCGAAACCCTCAGATTATTGCTCTGTCCAGCATGATTCGACGCTCGCCTGGATCTGTGAAATGCAAACTTTTCAATCTCGCTTCATTTGACGATAAAGCCAGAGGCCAAAACCTCAATCATGCGAGCCAAAACGACCATACCGTCTGGAATAGATATTTCGATGGTCGAGAGCTAAAGCTATTGCCGCTCATGAGAGAGGCTGTCGACCTCTGCAAGCAATTTAACTGGGATATCTCACGTGCCGACTGGCTTGACCCCCTGGATAATGACTCCTGCATCCCTCTGAGTTCATCGACTCATCCAACTCTCAGAGACTACATGATCGACTCCAAGGTGCCCAATGAAATTCAAGTCCTACAAAATCAACGCTGCATGCAAGGTTTATTTCGCAATGCGGTGCTTGCGAATTTCAATGGCGCCTGCGCCATCACGGGGTGCAGTATCAAGTGTCTTGTGGAAGCTGCTCACATATTGCCCTGGTCAACGCATCCGAGCGAGCGGCTGAAACAATCCAACGGACTGGCTCTCACTCCATTTCTACACACTGCGTACGACGAAGACTATCTGGGCATCGACCCAGACGGCAAGGTTTTTGTATCCGCAAAACTATTGTCGCAAAAAAAGATGAATGAAAAGTTCTACCAATATCTCACTGACATCGACGGCATGAAAATCGACTTTAGCAAGTTGAGAGTACCGCCCGACAAGGACTATCTTGCCAAGCGCTTCCAGAACTACCGTCTACATCAATAGTCGAAGAAAACTATCTAGCCATTCGATGGTGGTCTGCACCGCACGCGTCTTTCCCTGCCTGGACAAAACCCAACTCCGGACTCCAAACTACTTCAGAGATTTTGCCCTAAAAACGCCGACCGAAGGCTCAACAGAGTCATACGCAACGCCTTCGAGTGTCTTGAGCAGAGCCTCAAGGATTTGTTGTGCTCCGTCGCAAGGAACCGCCATACCAATTTGTTTGCGTACGCTTTCTTTGTTTCCACTGAAAACAAAATCATCAGGGAAAGTCTGCAGTCTTGCCCTTTCACGGTTTGTTAAGGCTCTATTCTCGACCCAGTGATATACATGGGTACCGCCACCTCCTGATCCGGTCACGGTATAAGCAGGCTTTGAAGAGTCTAGGCGGCGGTATATCTGTGAGAGTCTCGCCCCCTTTACATTAAGCCTCAAATGCTCGGGCAAACGCCCTGCCTCTTCGGCTTGCCATACGTTCTCGCCCTCTCGAATATAAGAAAGACGCTCTACAACAACCCTGCTCTGGGCTGTATTTTCTTGATTGGCCGCATCTGCAGGAATCCCCAGAAGCGCCTGTTTACACGTTTTAAGTTTCATTGAGGGTTTAGGTACTTTAAATGTAAGCCCCAAATCCCCTCGGATTCCAATCAAGATGTAGCGATGACGCGCCTGTGGCACGCCGTACTCTTCAAACTTGTATAGATTAGCCGTAATCGTGTAGCCAAATTCTCCGGCGTGATTCAACGCTTTGAGAATCTGTTCGAATCCTTTCCCGTCATTGGCGCTCGAAAGACCAGTAACATTCTCAGCAAAGAAAAAGAGAGGATTGACGCGATCGATGTACTTGACTCCATATGAATAAAGACCGCCGAACTTACCATCGAGCCCTCTGGACTCGCCCACCTTTGAGAAGTCATTACACGGGAAACCATACAAGAAACCCTGAACAGGCGGAAGTTTGTCAATATTGAGCCGGCGAATGTCCTCGCAAATACAGATCGCCCCAGGACTGTGCTTCAGTACATTTGCCTTATATGTTCTGCAGGTGTCCGGATCATAGTCCGTTGCCCATATGTGTTCAAAGAAATGCTTGGAGCTCTTTACTCTATTGAGAGCCACCCCGATTCCCCCAGGGCCAGAGAACATCTCCGCGACCGTGATGGGCTCCAGTCCACTGTTCTGGACAGGGGCATTGACAGAAGAGGAAGAGTTAGAGCGCGAAGCGCGAGCAAAAGCGGACATCAATTCCCTGCACTTGACAGCAGGTTTAACTTTTTCTTTTTTACAAGCTGAGATAAACAGCTCTTGCTCTGCAGTAGTAAGTCTGACTTTAAATTCTTCGTTGCGCATTTTGCTGCCCTGAAACTAGCTACGCGCATTCTATAACAGACTGAAGAGCTCGTAGGACTGTTTTGAACAGCGTTGCAACACGGAGAAATCGACTTACCCAAGCGGATAGCTATGGAAACTAATTCTCAAAATCTCCTTGACCGATTTCCATGAAATTTCCCTGTTTGTCTCTTATAAAAACACTCATCATTTTCTGCAACCGAGTCGAAAACTTTTTGCGACAAGCACACTCCCACACGACGAGAACGCGCCACCCTGCTCGCAACAGCTCCTCATTAACAATCAAATCTCTTTCCTGATTGCGTCGAAGTTTCTCATTCCAATAGTCCACACGAGTGGATGGCGTTGTAGACCTCTTGCATCCACTATGCGAATGCCAAAAGCAACCATGTACAAAAACAGCTGTTCGGTACTTAGGCAATACGAGATCCGGACAACCAGGCAGTCGCCTCGAATGAATCCGATAGCGAAATCCCTCGGCAAAGAGAAGTTTACGAATACAAATCTCAGGCTTAGTGTCTTTGGATCGAATCCTGGACATTACATCTGAGCGTTTCAGTGAATCAAAGACATCCATGGTCCCAGCTTTATGAAAAGACTTCAGTACCTAAATCCCTCCTGTCGTAGAAGTTCAAGAGATTCCCGAATACTCTCCCGCTCTTTTGCCGTAGGCATCTTGCCTGTCACTACTATGCGGCTTGCCTTTATAAGGCCTTGAACTTGCCTAGGCGTCAGGACATCCTTCTGTCGACAGAAGGATAAAGCCTCGTTCCAATACCGGTACTCCATCAGCGTCTTTGTTTCACCCAAATCGTTGCTAATTTCGGCATCTGCTTTAGCCTGATGCCGAGCAATCCGCTGCTCCTCCGCACTCTTACACCACTCGTCAGATCTGTCAGACATCAAGCCTGGAATATCACCCATAATGCGTTGCACGGTGATCCACGAATTTTTTAGTTTTGCCCATTGGGTAACATTTTGCGTAACTCCGGGATCTTTTTTAGCCGAAAGAATTTCTTTAACCTTATGGGCGATATTCAGCAATACAACCATAATCTCGGAAGGGACAGTCTGTTTACGCCAAATAAGAGACAAGTCAAAAACGCTCGGTTTGTGCTTTTCTCTGAAAAGATGAGCAAACACAGCCATCGTATAGGCAACGATATTTGCTCTATAAGCGTTTTCAAACCAATATTGCTTGCTGACGTTTTGTCCTAGTTCCCGGTACATAATCGTCAGAGCAACAGTGTCTTTATAAAAGTCATCACCATACAGTCCCTGCTTCTGCGAGTCATCCCACTTCTTCTCGAGAGCATTCATGAAATAGCTAAACAAGGTAGCAGCCCCCTTTGAAACAATATCCGGAAAACCATCCCAGCATAGATGAACTCGAGCCAGATCCTCTTTTTTAATAACTCTCTTTTTATCAAACTTCTTGTTGAATTCAGCTTTTTTGGCAGATGTCATGAACATCTGAGCCTGAAGGTAGCTACCTCGATTACGCTCGTAGAACCAATAAGATCCGTGCAATGTACCAGGTGCAGCCGGCGCAACAATTCGCTGAGAACACTGCTCCATCGCTATATGGAATGGGTGATTAGAGGAGAAATCAGCACCGGAAACTTTGTTTTGGTTATTTGAACAAAACGATATGTCTCGCATGAGTTCTTGAGCATCAGCTACGCTCAATGTATCTTCGACTTCTGTGAGCTTCAACGCCACGCTTATGTCAGAGACATCAGCCTTGTCGACGTGCACGGCTCTGGCTAAGGATGCGGTAGTTTGTCCGCCATTAATAATTTGGAAATCTGTCGCTCCAACAAGATTCCCTTCTACATCAAAGACTAGATCCTTCGCTGTTACAGCAATCCCGTTGTTGTAGATAAAAAAACGTTCCGGCCGTCGCAGAATCGTTCCGCGTATGCTCTTGTTTACATCCGTTCGAAGCATAAGATACGACCTCACGTTTCCTTCGAGAAGTCTACCGCCGTGCTGTTGATACAGTGAAGCTAGCAATGGCGCAGGCATGACGCCTAAGTAAGATCGGAATCCGTTGCCTTCGGCAGCTAGAGTCAATTTGATGGGCATATCAGAAAAGTCCAACTCCAACGGCTCATGATCGAGACCTGATTGATAGAATTCAAACAACCTCTCCAAGCTCCAAATTTCCACCTGAGTCGTGATGCCGTCAATTTCCGGACTCGATAAAAACTTGAAACGACTGGAAACGTTCCTGTCTGTGAAAATTAGCAACTGCGCTCTGTCGATTGCTTGCGTTCGGATCAAGTCCGCCACTTCATATTCTGGAGATGAAAATTCAAGGATCCCGTTGACAGGATCCTGAAGTAGGCCTTTGCGTGAGAAATTTAGGAAGGCACATAACTGCCGAGCAAAAAGTTCGGCATCCGCTGTCGTTAAGTTCTCCTCTGCAAAGAAATCATGAAAATCCGCATAGATTAAATAAAGCGTATTTTCTTCACTGTTAAATAAAAATCCGTCGACAGCCACATTTCTATTTCTAAATTTTTCACGCAAATAAAGCGGATGTACATCTTCCAACTCATTATCAGGAAGATGCTGGCTTATTGTGCTTACGAACCCTTTTTGCTTACCTTCGCCTTGGATTTCTCTTTGTAGTTTTACATCTTCTTTAATTGATTCAAGAAATTCTTGAAATTGCTTCGAACTCATCAAATACCCTCTTTAAGCTTCCAAGGCTCCAGCGATGCTAATGATATTTTATATTTAACCGCTGTTACGGCCTCTGGCATGCCCGCACCTCGCTTCAGTTTAGGAAAATCCTCAGCCAAAGCGTCGTAACATTTTTTTTCAATCAGTCTAAGGCGTAAACTGGTTTCCCGTTCTCCTAGCTTAATATCTGCGCCTACCAACATTAGCGAAGTATCAAAAAGCTGTTTCGCATAGTGATTCCGTGCAAGTTTCTTTTGAATTCTGAAGCTCAATTCAGATAAACTAAACGAGTCAAACTGAGTTGGATCATCGTGAAGACGGTAGACCACTAGATGCCCAAACACCTTATGAAGATCATTCGCACCTAAAGGAGAATCAAGTTGTTCCAATGAAGAAATCGTGACCTCATTGACTGATTGGCGAACTGTTTTGATTTCTGCCCAGCCATTATTAAAGACAAAATCCTGATCCGCACCTTCCACGCCATGCCATGCTCTTAGCACTTCTAGTTCGGACATACCCTTATCTAAACATGATTCCAAATAGAGAAGTTCTCCAGCAAGTCCCCTGACTTGTTCCTCTGAGAGAGTGCCCCTGCGTTTCCTCCAAAATTCTTGCCATGCTTCGTAGCGCGCAACAAAAGCAGCTAATGCTTCCGACTCGGTCTTAGTTTGATTCATCACAGCTAACAAATCTGCGCAAAGAGAAAAAAAGAGATCTCGAAATCTGTCATCGTGAAGAGTTAAAAATAAATAATGTTGGCCACTTTCTTTGATTTCATGTTCTACAACAACCGCAACAGAAGATTTGAGTTGAGGAGGATTAGTGCGAGTAATAATTAGAAGAGAAGGTTCTCCATTGGTATATCCGATCAAGGATGCTAACGGAAACTCGTAATCCGGAAGAGTAAAAAAATTAGTTTTTGATTGAATTTCTAAATACCGTGTTTTGATCTCCTCTGGACTCATTCTTCGTCTCCCTCATCATAATAACAACTTGCTTGTTGCTGCATTTGATGAATTTTATTCGTGTCGTACTCCAAATACACTTCATTTTTCTTTCCAGGGACACCAAAAACAAGGGCAACCATAGGCTCTTCATCAGACACGAATTTAAATCGTCCAATTTCTTTCTTATTTTTCTTTTCTTTCGTTTCTTCGGTTAAATTTTTTGCTCTCAAAGGATATATGAGCAACTGGGGAAACTCATCAGATCTACACAGCACGTCTCCAGGATAGATATTTTTTATGGGTTCTTCCTGTTCCCCTTTTTGATTATTTTCTTCAAGGACAGCTTTGATTTTTTCTCTTGACCAATGTCGAGCAAAATGTGATGGTGACAGAACGGCTCTCTGAGCTGGCTGATACCATGCCCCAAAGTCATACATAGTTCGACGAGAACAAACCACTTTCCGATCTGGACCAAGGTTGAACACATCCTCCTCATAGTCTCCATCCTTGGGATTAACATTGATCACTCTTACAGACCATTCCTTATCGTCGAGCTGGATCTTGTTTGCCATTGGAGTGATATCAGTTATGTCAGAACCCCAACTCGGAACACGGAAATTTCTAAGTAAATCCGCGACTGCACCTGCAGACACGCCTGTCCAGACCAAGTCCCTTATTCCTTGGGAATCAGGCTCAATGTCGTCACCACCGAGAGACGGACCTAGCGATCTGAGAAATTGAGAAACAATCTCTATGTTCCTGCGCCTAGCCGTTGCAGATGAGGGTAACGTCGACGCTTGCACCGGGGAACCTGCCATATCGACAAGCATCCTGTATTTCTTTGCTGTACGGCGTTTGTTGGCTGCTGTAACCATCAAGCGAACAGTTTTGGGAGATCGCCTGATTTTTAAGCCAAACTCTTCAGGAGTACTCCCTTGTGTGCCCATAGTCTTCACCGTTGTTCGAAACTCCGACACAGCTTCTGAGATATAGCTATAGGCATCTATAAGGCTCGGCGATATCCAAACCCGCATGCAGTTCTTAAATTTATCCCTGTAGCCAAACCAGCGCCCCATTTGCAACAAAGTGTCGTACGCAAAACTACGTCGGCTAAAGTACGAAACACACAAGCCTTCAAGCGTCAACCCTCGAGAAAGTGCATCACCGCCCACGACAATCACGTGCCCATCGTTGTTCTCATAGATGCTTTTCAGATCCTTAAGCTTGCTGTCCGTATTGACGGAAACAACCTGAATAGTTTTCAAAACTTTCAAGAAGCGTCTCTTCCACACGTCTTCCCACTTTTTGCCTGTAAGCTCTCCAAAACAGAGAGGTGCTTCAGAACTACTGGAATCTTCATACCAAAGCTCATCCCCACACCCTTCCGTCCAGATTGTCTTCAACTGCTGATATATGGGGTTTGCAAGCGTTTCCGGTCTCTGACGCCCACCTTCAACCTCAGCAAACTCAATGACTCTTTCAAGCAGATCCTGAATTAAGTTAAGAAGTTGGTTCTGAATATTTTTATATCGAGCCAAATGAACAAGCATGCTCAAATTCTCGCTTGTTTTGTGCACCATGCTTCTGTAAGTACACGCAAGTAAGAAGTAAAGAACTGCCTTTTGAAGAGTCTCGGGCAGATGGTCAACCTTGTCCTCTTTTTTATACTTTTTGGGTTCTCCAGAAAGTTCCTCGTCCTCTGCTTCTTTATCGTAGATGGGAATAACGCAACGGTACTTAAAAGACTGTTCCTCCAAGTCACCCAAGGCACCAAAAAGACGCTCGACACCCAAATATCCATCAGGCGGAGGAAGTGCATAAATAAAATCCCTAGGAAAGAGATCCGGCAGTTCTTTAGAATCAGGACGAATACGATGAGTTTCCGGATCAATTTGAGGATCGATGAATACATTCGCAAAAGGCGTTGCTGTTACAGCCAAATATGCCGATTTGCGAAATTGGAGAAGTATCTGTCTGATCAGGTGATTGATCGTTGTTGGATCCTCACCTGGTTTGCGCGTATTAATCGATGCAGCATCCGCTTCATCATCAATAATCAATGCCGGCAGATCTGCAACGTGCAAAGCCTTCACATTTTCCGTAAGCCATTGGAGAATATTTGAAAGAATCACGCTGTTCTTCTGCGTTACTGCAACAGTTACCTCATCTTGATTGTCGGGAGATATTGTTTTGTCGAGCAGAGCCGTTGACGTAAAATCCGAAAATGCATTTGTAAGACGATTCCAATCAAATACACGTGTTAGATCGGAGTGCGTCTTGTTACCATTAGCATCTTCTTCAATACTCATTAAATCAGAGTTCAATCTAGTTTGCGTCTGATTTCTCAAGGAGGATTTTGTTCCAGTCAGAACAAGGATGAATCTATATCCAGCATCTGCAGCCTTATGACATAGGGCCGTATATGTCGCCGTCTTGCCGGACTGAACATCACCTAACAAAAGACCAAAGGTTTGATATCCGGAATAAGATGAAGGATCGCCCAGATAATCCAACATCAAGCTTGTTATCTCATCAATATTCTTAATACTTTCTTCATTAAGACTTGGGGCCAGACGTTCATCTTTGTAGTTTTGAAAACTCTTAAACTCTATCTTTCCATTATCCAGAGCCGCTTTCAACCATGGTTTGTAACGTTCACCTCCCAGAACCCTGCCAGGTCGGACAACCACTCCATATGAACTCTCGTATTCTTCGACCAAATCATCAGCATAAGCACTCTGCTCGACTGGCGTATTAAGGCCTGCACCCGGAAAATGCTTTGCCATATCACCAATTGCTTCAAATAAAAGGGCTCTCAGATTTTCATGAGTTGGACTTTTGCTAGAAACAATGGTAAAAACTATATTTTTTACCATTTTCTTCTGCTGATTAAGGCTTACATTCATATCATCCCCACTTCAACGCGACTTAGTCATTTCTAGAGCTGCATTTATTAACTTTTCAGTCAATCCTGCCTTCCGTAATTTCCATATAAGTTCGTCGTCTTGAGGAATTACATCTACAACTTCCTCATTAGAGAGATCCGTATATATGGTATCAAGAGGAATTGCCATTGATATCAGATTAAAAACCGACGATAATTCAGGATATTTTTCTATCAAAGTTCGAATAATTTCGTTTTCCTCATTGATTTGATAGTTAACCGTACCTTCGGGGCGCTTGCTTCTTATCCAGAATGAACCTGGAATCTGTTCTCGTCGAGAACGCTTTTTCCATACGTTTTCACTCCTTCCAGTAAGCTTTTCAACAACGGACCGCAGTGACTGCTTTAGTACTTCAGGAACAACTGCAGACGATTTTTTAACGTCGAGAGACCAGAGGCGATCCAATGTGGGTGATGCCGGCACATCGACCCGAATTCGAGCTAGTTTCGATAGCGTCAGCTTTCGACTTAGCCGAAACCATGTTCCCCAAATCACTAGCCTTTTGTTACGGTAGATGTAGAAACCTTGGTCTCTTTGAAGATCTCCAGCCTGTTGTTGTTGAGCGAAGGATAGATTCTTTGGATGAGGCAATACATAGGGCTGAATAATGATCTTCTCTCCTGATATCTCGTAGGTGTCCTCTGAAAAAGGAGTAGTCGAGACTGTCGACAAGAATGGATCAATTGGTTCTAGCTCTCGACCATTAAAAAATATGTTGAGCTTCGGAGCGTCCACCCCTTCAAGATATCTATGAAAAACCAGACTTAGATGTCGAACCAATTCAGATGCACGATTCAGGAGAAGATTACTCGCGTTCTGTGAAGAAACATCCTGCATCATTACATCAAGTTTCTCCCAGACTACCAGAGTTCCATGCTTCAACTCTGAAAGCCGGTCAAAACCAGGCACACTCTCCAGATCCTGAGGATCAAGGATCTGTAACGACCAATCCAGTGAGGCTGTCGCCACATGATCTAAATCCCACCGTGCACCTACAATCAGCCCTTTGCACTTGGACACGACCGTAAGGGAACGGCACTGAGATAGTGAGGCCATTTTAAGTCCCAACCCAAACCGACCTAAGTCACTTTCGGCACGGACGTCATCTACTGGACGACTTCCGTACTTCATCGCATTAGTCAGCTCTTTGCTCGTCATTCCCCAACCATCGTCCAAAATTGTGAAATTTGGATCAGACAGTGTAGGTGTCTCAACGTAAATATTTCTTGCCTTAGCAGCAATGCTGTTGTCTATCAAGTCCGCAACAGCAGCAGGCAAGGAATACCCGATGGAACGAGTTGACTCCATCAGGTTTTTTGCATCGGGGATCAAGCTAATTTCCTGCATTTATCGCTTTTTTTGCTTTTAGGAGCTACGCATCTAAATTGTAACCATCAGTTTGTTCTGGCACAGGCCGATGACATGAGAAGTCGAAGTCTCGGCATGTTCGACAAAATCCAGCAACACGGTAACCATACAGCACTGATACTCACCAGTTTTTGCCAGTACATTCTCTTAATGTATTCAATATAGAAAATCAGTTTTATCAAAACATCTCACAAGGCACACAAGAAAAGGATACGGCGACTCCTATGCTGATTTCTCGTCCACGATTCTTGTATTAATTTTCTAGATTCCTTCCATCCGTACATGCAATCTGATGTTTGAGCATTAGCCCATCTCTGAATCGTATAGATACGATTACTCCTGACGCAGACATCAAGAAACTCTTTACACTTAGCTGCGGAATATCAGACAATCTGTGATCCAGCGCTGGCTCGAGGATATTGATGCCCTGACCAAGCTTCATGCGCCAAACCCAAATACACCAGACACAACAAATCGCCACCCACATTTACCCAGTTTTTAGACTGTTTGTTCCCAAACCAAATCACGCTGCCCCTGCCGTTCACCTAGTCTGGGGAGGAGGCGGGCTCGACTTAACTAATCATTCCAGAATAAACTTGCATTTTCTAGTTTTTTTATCTGTCCAACCACTCTCAATTTCAACTTCCCGCAAATCTATTCATCGCTTGAAAACCGGTAACATAAAACAGCAAACAGAACATTTTAATCTGCAAAACGAAAGATCTATTTATATTCTTTAAAAGGAGATTCCTAATAAAATGAGCTTCCAGCGCAACCCTAGATTAACTGTCTGAAAAATCCTCTTCTATTTTGATCATTATATATAAGACTAATTTTTTCTTACCTAGATCCATTCTCACTGCTTCAAAAGCCTTTTGTCTTTAGTTGTAATTTTCTCTGAACATTTTGAACTTACGAAGTTAGAATCAGAGCATATGCTCTTTCTTTCTGAGGTGGATCATGCTCAACCGTCGTCTCCATCTGGCCATTGCACTTTCTTCGGCGTTGCTTCTCGCCGGCTGTGCCAGCGCCCCCGAACGCACGGATTTCGTTGAGATCGGTAACAACACCTATACGATCAGCGCCTCGAGCGACGCCACCGACAACGGCGGTATCGTCCGTGTTGAACTGATCAAGCAGGCTCAGGAGTTCTGTGCAAACAAGGATCTCAAATTCCGTTTACTGAAGTCCCGCTTTAATGACGGCAACGAAGACAAAAGCGCCACGGCTACCATTGACTTTGTTTGCGAATCGGCAAATTCCGTAGCTCCGGCGACTTCGGCTCCTGTGCCTTCTGCCAAGGTTCCTTCGGTCCTGGTGCCGTCGGCTCAACCGCATTAAGTAAAGTACTTGAATCAACGCCAAACGAAGCCTCAAGCGATCCACAGATAACGTAGACCGTGAGAGGTTTCTCTTTGTACTTGTTGCCTTTCAGTAGAACGCCCTCACCCACTTTGGAAGCGGTAAGAAATGATCGAGCCTAGGTCTCAAGGCAACTCGACCTTATCTGCTGCGACAATCAACACGCCCAGAGACGCCTGTAACATCACAAGCTGGCGTTTGGAAACGAAATTTCAAAACAAGAGACACAATGCCAAAAGCAATCTTTGTCGGCGCAACGTCCGGCATCGGCAAAGAGCTCGCATTACAGTTACTTGCCAAAGGCTGGTAACTCGGCATTGCGGGCAGACGCACCGAGCGTCTCGAAGAAATCAAGACCAAAACGCCCGAGAAAATCCATACGCGCCGCATTGACGTGCGCTCTGACGATGCCGCCAGCGACCTGCTTGCTCTGATCGCTGATCTGGGCGGAATGGACCTGTACGTTCACTGCTCCGGCATCGGGTGTCAGAACATGGAACTCAACCCCGGTGCCGAATTGAACACCGTTGCAACCAACGTTGACGGCTTCGTGCGGCTTGTAGACTGCGCCTTCTCCTACTTCTTGGGGAAAGGCGGTGGCCATCTGTGCATCATCAGTTCGATTGCCGGCACGAAAGGCCTCGGAGCCGCCAGTGCTTACTCAACCTCAAAGGCGTTTCAGAACACCTACCTGGACGCTCTGGAGCAACTATCGGTGATGCGGAACTGCTCGATGATTTTTACCGACGTGAGACCCGGCTTCGTGGACACGGATCTGTTGGCCGATGGCAAGAGCTATCCGTTCAAGATGAACGTCACGAATGTCGCCTCCTCCATTGTCAAAGGCCTTGAAACGAAAAAACGCGTTTTGGTCATTGACTGGAAATACAAGCTCCTCGTCTTTTTCTGGCGTCTGGTGCCGCAGTGTCTTTGGAAGTTCTTCCCGATCAAGAGCTAAACGCGGAACAAAACGCTATTTCCGTCTGACCGCTTCGGTGGAAGATTACCGAAAAACTCCGTCTTTGCTTGTCAGCCTTCAAGCATCGTGAGCGGCCCCATCAAAGATTGGTAAAATAAAAACCAAAAACACAGCCAATGAATATCTTTTAGCCTACTTTTAGGAGTGTTTTATGTCAGAACTTGCCAGCTTAAATCTCAAGCTGCCGTCCACGCTAAAAAATGACTTTACTCAGACGGCTGAAGCTCTCGGCATGCCTGCTGCAACGGCACTTAAAGTTCTCATTACCCGTTTTGTTGAAGTAGGAGGCTTTCCTTTCGACGTAAGAATTCAACGCCAAGGCTTTAACTGGAATGATCCTCGCATCATTAGAACCTACCATCAAAATGGGAAACTGATGATGCCCGCCCAGTGGCGCGATGAGGACGACGATGATGATGCCGAATAATCTGCCTTCTCCTTTCGAAGAGTATGGCGACTTGCCTTTTATTTTGACGACAAACCTGAGGTCTTCAAGTACCGTCCCGTCGTAATTCTCGACATCAACTCAGACACCGGCGAAGTTTTAGTCGCCGGTGCCAAGGTAACAAGTCACCCACCGCGCACGGACTGTCCCGGAGAGGTTGCTTTGCAGCATTGGAAAGAGGCTGGATTGCTCACGCCATCGGTTGTTCGTTGCACAAAGATTGCCCAATTTTGTCTTAGCGACTTCGACGGCTGTTCCCGCTACGGGCGTCTGTCAAAAGACGATGAGATTGCCGTCACAAATGCCTTGACAGAACTTGGTTACTTCGGACGTACAAATACTGAGATCTCAAGATCCTGACTGTCATTAAGCTTCTCAGAAAACGCGCCTATCATCCCCGGATTCGAAATCCGTTACTTTCGTTGGAGTTATATCGTAGTAAGGACAAAGTACCTTTAATTCCAATCTCGCTCTTTTTGAGCTTGGCTTCAATGTCAGCGGCCTGCTCGTTGTGTAGCATCAAAAGAACACGCATGAGTTTGATTTTTTCATCCGGATCATCAACGATCTTGACCTTTCCTTGAACCACAACGGAGTCAGCCTGAATATTGAGTCCCTTTTCTCGTTTGTCAATTTCACTCACAAACGTTAGGCAAACATTGGGATTGGCCTTGATGTTTTCGTACTTGCGGCCATGCGGAGCTCAAGATCGAAATGATTAAAGAAAGAGCTCTGTCGGAATCCGATCGCCAACAGAGCTCAATCCGGTCGCATCGGATTCGACATGTTGTCGCACCCAATCGACTCGTGGGTTTCAAGTTCCCCTTCTACATACTCAACCGAAGTCCCGCTTGAAACAAACGGACCCCTGAGGTCACATCCAGGGCTTCTGCGCAGCAGCCTGCTGACCGGCAATGCGTCCGTTGATAAGCGCGTCGGCCGTACCGCAGGAACCCAAACGCACAGCACCGTGCACACCGCCCGTGGCTTCGCCGGCAGCGTACAGCCCCGGGATCAAATGACCCAGAACATGGTAGACCTGCGCCTTTTCGTTGGTATAGAGGCCGCCCATGCAGTGGTGAATCTTGGGCGACATGCGTGCAACATACCAGGGACCGTTTTCGAGCTTCTTTGCCTTGGCGTTGACGGGACGCCCAATCGGATCCTTCTTGGTGTCAACCGCTTTATTCGCTTCAGCAATGGTCTGCTTGAGCGCTTCAACGGGGATGTTGAACTTCTTGGCCAAGTCTTCGAGCGTCTTAAATTCGAACACCACGCCGCGTTCAAGCTGACGCTTGAGCATGCCCGGACGAATTTCCTGGAAGGATGCGGCGGTACCGGCGTCGCCGATAGCCAAGCAGTCGTGTCCTTGGTTGAGGCGCTCGAGAATGGCAAGCGAACGCACCTTGCGGTTAGCCAGTTCGTTCACAAAGCGCTTGCCGGTCGTCGCATCGACCCAGACACCGAACATAGAGACATGGCCCGACCAGGCAAAACCGATGCCAAAACCCTTTTCGTCGGGCGAGGTCTGCGGCAAGATCTGAATCTGATCGGCCTGAATGACATGAGCGCCGATGGCCATGGCCGCACGCCAACCTTCGGATGTGGCACCGGGTTGATTGGTCGTATCAAACTTGTTCGTGAGCTTCGGGTCGTAAATTTGACGGAACTGAGCGTCCGCGGAGAAGCCGCCGTAGCAAAGCACAACAGCACGCTTGGCGGCCAGATACTTCACCTTGCCGGAATCTTTATTGGGGAAGCGGTAGCCTTCACGGATCTTGACGCCCACCACGCGGCCTTCGTCATTGACGATGATCTCTTCCATGAGCGTGCGCAGACGGGGTTTGACGCCGAGCTTTTCAAGAGCGGCAAGTTCCTTGTTGACGATTTCGGAGCCGGAACCGTTGATGGTAAAGAGGCTGCGGGGAACGGTATGTCCGCCTTCCTGTTTGATGTTCTTGTCCTGATACTTCACGCCGAGTTCGTCAACCGTCCAGCGATACGTCTCAACGGCGGCTTCGCACAAGGCCTTGACCTTATCGGGATGGTTCATGGCGTCGCCCGCCTTGATCATGTCCTTGGCCATGAGTTCAGGCGAATCCTTGATGCCGAGCTTTTTTTGCAAAGGAGAACCGGGAACGGCCAGAATACCGCCGTTGATTGCCGAGTTACCGCCCGCCACGCGCATCTTTTCCAAGAGCGCAACCGTGGCTCCCGCCTTCTTGGCCTCATAAGCAGCCGCCAAACCGGCAAAGCCCGAACCGATGATCACGACATCGACAGCTTCGTCCCATTTGGCAGGAACCTTGGTGGAAGCCACCACCCAGCTCGGCAACGCAGATACTGCCGCCGTTGCCGTCAAAACCTGTACAAAACCTCTGCGGCTTAGTTTGTTCATCAGCATAGTTTCTCTCCTTCTTATCAGAGCTGATTAACGCAACAGTTTTTTTGATTGTAGGAAACGGCTTTCGAGGCAGCCCGTCGGAATCGGTCAAAGGTTTTGCAAATTCTGCAAAACGCCGTCAAAGCGAATCAGGATTTACACCAAGGATGCGAAAACCCTCTTCTCTTCGGCTGTCAATTTCCTGTGTGGCACGCTTGGCATACCAAGCTGCAAATCGGCCGACCGCCGTTTGCTGGTCGTCTTCCTTGCGAGTGGCGATGCTGTAGTCCCAGAAGTCACGATGCCAGCCGTTGAGAACAGGCACCAGCGTTTTCTGACGGAGTTCATCAAGGATCATGCCGAGCGGCACGTCAAGCGCGATGCCGTAACCGTTGACAACGGCATCCTTGATGTTGAGCATGTCGTGGTGAAAGATCACATGCTTCCATTGAACGGGACATTTACGATCCCGCAAAACAAGGTGTGTGGCCTGCGGAAAGTTTTCACCGGCTTTGAGTACCAGCGTATGCCGAACAAGGTCCTCGGGCGAAGCAGGAGTTCCGAAACACCGCAGATACTCGGGAGAAGCCACCGGCATGGTGAAGGCGTGCATGGCCGGATAAATTTTGAGCGAAGGATTGTTCGGTCGATAAGGAAGAAAAACGACATCCACTTCGTGATTCAAAAGCGCCTCCACTCCTTGTTCAATTGAAGCTTCGATCACAATATGCGGAGCGATCTTGTGATATTCGGCAAGCTGCTTGTTGAGGTAGAAGCGTCCGATTCCCACGGGTGTTGAGAGGCGCACCACGTGATGCAAGCTCTTTTCGGCGTTGAGAAAATCCTCGAACTCACACCACAGAGGCAAAACTGTCTTGAGCTTTGCATGAGCCTTCTGGCCGAAAGCAGTCGGCTGAAGCGGACGCCGGCCACGATCAATGAGCGTCTCTCCCAGATCATCTTCAAGTTGAGCCAGCAGCCGACTGAGTTTACTCACCGACAGATCCAGCTCGATTGCCGCGCGCGATAAGCTGCCGGTCTTCGTGATGGTATGGAAAACCTTCCAGGCGACAATGTTTGATGACGTGGCGCGCATGCGGACAAAACCGAGAGATGTGTTCTGACTAACGTTCAACACCGATTATCCATCCAAACGTTGTTTGCGGAAACAGGTGCAATTCCTCACTCAAAATTGATTCAAGAGCATTTCAGCTTGCCGATCCGGCCGGGACTCTGGTCTCGGGGTGCGATAGTTCCAATGACCATCGGACACTCTTTTGATTTTTCCGGTTGATCCTCAGAGCGAAAAGTCGGGCACCACACTTCAAACTGCTGCGACTCGGCAAACTGATCAGTTGTCGTCCTCATCATCTCGCCAGGATGTCGGCAAAACAACCGCATCGCCTTCTATTTTCGGACGAAACAGGTTCGGATGGCCTAAATCAATTGTCGGTGAACGTCTTACATCAAACGGGAATCCTCCGACTTCATTGAATTTTCGAATAAGAACCTTCAATGCGCTAGACGAAGAAAGGCCGAGAGCTTCAGCTGTTTCAACAAATTTCTTCTTTTCGTCTGCCGTCAGTTTGGTGTTCAATGTAACAGTTGCTTTCATAACGATTTTCTACGACAAATTACGACAATGTCGTATTTTATTTTCCTCTGTCATGGCAAAACTTCACGATATTGATAACACTAGTCCATCTGAAGAAATGATGTCTACTCTATACAAAAGAGCCTCGGCAATTCAATGAATGTCGGGGCTCTCGTGTTTTTACTCTTTATAACTTGTCAACCCAAACTCTCGGCCCTTTAGATAATCAAGGCAACCGGAGAGTTTGGGTTTCGGGAAGCGTCCGGTTTTTCTTAAATCCAAATCAGACGTAGGTTTTACTTCTGCGCCTTTGCATAAGCAACGGCGTTTTCACCCGCAATCTTGCCGTACACAAGACCGATGATGGCGGCAAATCCAACTTCGTTGGCATACGCTTCGTGGCCGGACGTGGCGCCTGCTGCATAAAGGCCGGCAATAGGCTTATTGTCGGCATTCAAAGCCTGAGCCTTTTCGTCCGTCTTGATGCCGCCGTAAGTAGACTGCATGGACGGCGTCACAAGAGCTGCGTAGAACGGAGCCTTTGCAATCGGATACTGGATGCGACGATTGAATTCCGGGTCTTTACCTGCTTGGCAAGCAGCCATATAGTCCTTCATCGTCTTGATGAAGGCTTTCTGATCGACCTTGAGTTTAGAGGCCAACTCTTCGACCGTGTTGGCTTTGACAAAATAGCCGGCCGCTGCATAGTTACGCATTAATTTGAGGTTATTCATCGCCGTCTGATCAACAATGGCATAAGCCTCGTGCCCGGTCTGTTTCATCATGGCACGGCTCTTGAAGTTAATGGAAGCGTGACCTTCATCAACAAAGCGCTTGCCTTCGTGATTGATCAAGATGTTGTAAGGCGTAATAGCCGTGAGCGACACACCGTCTCGAGCAGTCAGCGGATGGCACAGATAATTGGCCTTGATTTCCTGCATGGCAACCGTTTGAGCACCAACCTTTTGAGCCATCAGTATGCCGTCGCCGGTCAGCGAAACAGCGCCCGTTGTCGGACGACCGACCCATTCAGGAGCCCACTTCTTAACCAACTCATGACTTGCTGAAAAGCCACCCGTTGCCATGACGACAGCCTTGGCATTGACTTTGTAGCTACCGGCCCCGGTCTTAACCGTTGCGCCGACAACCTTGCCGTCCTTCATAAGCAGATCCACAACCTGACTATTGAGTCGGTAGTTGATGTTGTCGTCTGCAATCTTCTTGGACAGGGCTCGAACAATGTGCGGCCCCGGTGCTGATCCGTCTTTCGTGATATGGAACCATTTGTCCTTTTGGAATCGACCGAAAGGAACTCCGAGATCCATCAGCCAGTCAACAAGCTCACCGCCGCGCATTGCATAGGTTCTGACATTCTTTTCATTAATCGGAACTTTTTTCGTAGCGGCTTGCTTGACAAGAAAGTCGGCGTAGTCCTTGGCAGTCGCATTCTCAATGCCAAGTTGCTTGATCAGTCGAGAACCACCTGCCGTAATGCCGGTCGAAATATTCATGGAATCACCTGCGCCGAGCATGCCTTGCTTTTCAATGATCAAAACATTGCTTCCCTTTTCGGCAGCCGTGATACCCGCAACCATGCCGGAGATACCGGAACCTACAACCAACACATCAACCGTTTCATCCTTCGGCGGCTTAACAGCAGCGGTCACTGCTGGTGCAATCAATAAAGGCTTGATGTCCTTAGTGGCCTTTTTGAGTGCATTTTCAACTGCACCAATGACCGCTTTGCTTGAGAAAGTGGCTCCGGAAAAAACATCGACGGCCAACGACTGCTTATCGACGATCGTCTTAGGCAAAGTATTGATCGGTGCATCGGACAAGCCTGCCGACTCGTTATGAGAAACGACACGAATCGATTCAATGCGATCCTTTGCAACCGTCACTTGAACCTTGACCGGGCCGTTTCGTCCGATCGCCTCTCCCTCATAAGTTCCGGGTGTGTAGGAAACTGCGGCAGCAGCCGTGCCGACAAACATCAGCGTTGAGACGACACCGGCAGCCAATTTGAACTTGAGTTTCATTTTTCTCTCCTCTCTCGTTTGATTTCGCGAGGTTGTTGAACGAGACTTTCAACAAAAGTCATCTTATGAAAACATGTACCTAAGTACAGCCACCGTTAATGTTTTGAAAAGTTCGATTTGTGGCTAGAACGATCATGCGAGCAATTCTTTCGACCGCCCGGCTCTTCTTGGCATTTCTGCTTGCCGCCGCTATGCCGCAGCAAAATTTCTGCCTGGCGAATTCAGAATTTCAACATCAACCGCTCGTGCGTTTTGCCGTCAGTCTTGATCCTCCGCAAGACAAAAATTTTGCGGTTATCGATCCGACATTGGAAACGCTGAAAAAAGAGTTCGGGGAACAAAACATTCGAATCACGAAATATTCCCTCCCCGATTTGGAAAAAGCGCTGAAAGACGGAGAAGTTGATGTTTTCATTTCGACATCCGGTCTGTGCCGCCGTATGGCACAAAACGGAGCTCGCGATCTGATTACACTCGTCAGCAATCGTCTTCCGGATCCCAACCACGCCTACGGAACACTTTTTATTGTCAGAGCCGACAGCGACATCCTCACTTTTGCCGACATGAAAGGCAAGCGATTGGCCGCCAATATGCCCGGAGGCTTTTACGGGTACCAAATTGCGCTCGGAGAACTGTTGCGACGGGGCTATGACCACCAGACTTTCTTCTCGGAAACAACCTTCGTCGGACGAGATCTCCGTGCCGTCGTCAACGCCGTCCTCTCCGGAAAGGCCGATGTCGGCACACTTTCAAGTTGCTTTCTGGAAGATACCTACGCGAAAGACAGTCCTGAGCGCCGAGCGCTTCGTTTTATCGGACTGCGTAAAGAGGACCGGCAGACCTGCCTGAGATCCACGGATTTGTACCCTAACTGGACCATCTCGACCATGCCTACAACATCCGCGGAAATTTCTAAACGTGTAACGCAGGCATTGCTGAACATGCCGCTGATCGAAGGCGGAATCGGCTGGAGCATTGCGACAGATTTTTCTGCAACGGATCGATTGTTTCGAGAACTTCAGGTGGGTCCTTTTGAATACCTGCGAGGATGGTTTCTAACCGAATTTGTTCGGTCTTACTGGCAATGGTCTGTTCTGGCTTTACTTGTCGGACTTGCCTTGTTTGGCCACAGTCTCCTCATGTCAGCGCTTGTCAGGCGTCGTACAAAAGCGCTTACCCAGGCTCTTTCACGTGAAATTGAACTCAAGAAAGCAACGGACATCGCCAATGACAAGCTCCAGAGCATGAGCCGAGTGCTCATTATCAGTCAGCTGGGTTCTTTGATCGCACACGAAATCCGTCAACCTCTCGCTGCAATTGATGCCTACGCACACGGCACGCTGCGTTTCCTGGAAGAAGGCAAAATGGACGCCGCCTCTGTCAGCCGGGTCATGCAACTCATTCAGCGTCAGGCAGCCAAGGCCGAAGAAATCGTCGATCGTGTCAGAAGTTACGCAAAAGCAAAACAAGTTCCCAAGGCAGCTGTGAATCTCTCAATGTGCGTGCGCCAGGCCTGCGCAAGCTTCACGCAAAACAGCAAATACTCAGCAGTGCGTCTTGAAACCAGTCTTCCTACAGACAAACCTTGCCAAATCATGGCATCCGAAATGGAAATACGGCTTGCTGTCGACAATTTGATTCGGAACGCTGCGGAATCTTTGCTCTCCGGCAATTGCTCACAACCCCTTATCCGAGTTCAGGTGACATCAACCTCAGACTCGATTGTGATTCGCGTCACAGACAACGGCGCCAAACTCACTGACACAGATATCGAACGCATGAAAACTCCCCTGAGCAGCTCAAAAAGCGACGGCCTTGGACTGGGATTGTCCATTGTGTCCGGCGTTGCTCAATCCAATGGCGGAAAATTGATGCTCAAAGCTCGAGAAAAAGGCGACTTGATTGCCGAACTGTCTTTTCCTAAATAGGCTTGCTTCCCATGACAAATGAACGGCTTACCGATAAACGCGCCCTTGTAAGAATCGTCGACGATGATGAAGATCTCTTGCAGGCTCTCGCCTTTATGCTCAAAAGTGAAGGTTGGGAAGTAAAAACCTACAACGGTTCAGCCTCTTTCCTGGCCGAGGACGATATTTCCATCCCTGGCTGCGTCATTCTTGATTACAGCATGCCTGGTCTTGATGGCCTGGAAACCCAGAAGCGTCTCCAGGAATTGAACTATCCTCATCCTTTGATCTTTCTTACTGCCCATGCTGATGTGGACATGGTTATTTCGGCCTTCAGACGCGGTGCAGATGATCTGCTTCGGAAACCGGTGCCTCCGTCGGTTCTCCTATCCGCCGTCGCCCATGCTGTCCAAAAAGATCTTCAGGCAAAAGGCGAATCCACACAACACGTTAAAGAACGATTCGCGCTGCTGACGGATCGAGAAACCCAGATTCTCAAACTGGCAAATCTCGGTCTGATGAACAGGCAAATTGCGGAACGTCTCGGTTTAAGCGAACGCACTGTCGAAACACACCGAGCCAACGGCTATCGCAAACTGGGAGTCAGAACACTGGCTGAACTCGCCTTATTCATGACCGCTTTGCGAAACAACGAATGAAGTAATTCAAACTGACAAAAAACTAACAAAGAGCTCTGACGATCAAGGTTGGAAGTAACGAACGCACCGCGCAAGTGCAAACTGTTTTCAGACGCAAGCGTAACTTTCCACTAGCTAAATTGAAGTAAACACTTTCAGACACGGATACTATCCCCAAAACGATCTTCGTCGGCAGCTTATATCGCGGGTACCTGTCCGATTGCCACCTGACAACGCACATACCTCGCCCAAGAAAACGGGCCTTGCCGGAAACAAACTCCTGCAAAGCCCATTTTTTGATCGGCTACCGCACTCGTAGTAACCGATCAGCCACAACAAATCGTTCAGGGGTTAGAACGTGATGCGCACACCTGCGTTGAAGAGGTATGGATTGTCAACTTCACCGCCCGACGTACGTTCAAGTTCGCCATAGAAGTACGAACTCTTGCCGAACATCACCTGAGCGCCGATGCCGTAGCTCACCCAGCCGCCACCGAGGTCTTCGGAAAGCGCCTGACGCAGATTTCCTTCGGAAGCCATACCATCGGCGTCACCCAAGAAGTCATAGGAGTAGGAAACCATACCGTAGATGGTGCCGGCCTTCTTGGGGAAGTCAAAGCCGGTGCGGACACCGACGCGAGTGACAAAGGACTGGAAGTCATCCTGTTCGATCTTCACGCCGTTGGAAGCCGTGTCATCATCGCCGGAGACAAAGCCATAGGTGAATTCAACCTGCGGTTCGATGTAGGCACGTTCTTCCATGAAGCGGAACGTATGTCCCATTTCAGCCGTCAAACTGAAGGCACTCGATCCCGTCTCAAGGCTCATGTTGCCCGAGTCGATATCGTTCTTCAGGTAGCCATAGCGAGCGATCAAGTCGAGGAAGGAGCCGCCGTCAGCCATATACGTTGCGTATGCAGCCAGGCTGTAGGAGTCACCCGTTGCTGCACCCTTGGCGAGATCCGCATCCGAATCGGTATAGGAGAAGGCTCCACCGACAATCCAGTGATTGTTGACGCGATAGTCGCCACCGACCTGGATGGTGGTGTGATCCATTTCAACTTCATTGCCGCCGCCCCACTGCGATTCACCGCCGTAGACGCGAGCCCATGCACCGATGGTGCCTTCAGCAGCACGGATGTCTCCCAAACGCTTCGTGAGATGGTTGATTTCGTTTCTCCACTGCACGAGGCTCATGGCGTTCAGGGAGCTGTAGTCAGCGAGCTTCACATTGGCCGCAGTCGTAGTGCCAGTTACGGTGCCGTCTTTATCAACTGTCTGCGTAACAGAACCGCGGATGTCACCTTCTTCAACCGTGCGAACCTGTTCAACACCTTGGCCTTGGCCAAGTATCAGACTCTTTTCGCCAAGCTCTGCGAGATCGTTTGCAGGATCGGAGAGATCGTCAGCCGTGATGCCGGTGTAGTTCATGGAAAGACTGGTTGTCCCTCCTGCGTCCGAAACAATTTCATTAACAGACAACTCCGCAGTCGTAAACGTGCCGTCCTGACTGCGTTTAGCAGCTACATTGATAGTGCCGCCAGTTCCAGTCATGCTCTCCACTTTAACGGTACGATCAACATTAACGAGATTAATGATGCCATCGTTGAATGCAAGCTTGTTAACGGCGATTTGCTCTTGCCCATGAGTACCCTCGTTGACACTGTCTACGAATGCTGGAGTCCACTGCGCACCGTCAGACAAACCGAGCTTGAAGCCTGAAACGACCAACTTGTTGGAATCAGGATTCGTGGGTTGCCAGGACTTGTATACAGAGCCGTTCCAGTAAGAGTTAGAACCGGACAAATTGATCAGAACATCGGCATCAATACCGGTTCCGGACGTCTGTCCGTCGTAATCGAAGTCAATGTTACCGTTGAGCTGTACGGTTCGGTCGTTGTTCTCATTGATGCGCACAACTGCGTTACCGCGAGTTGCCAAGACATCGGGACCGGAAGCATAGAGATTGCCGTTGATCGTCAATTTGCCTTCAGACAGGGCACCGATTGCAACAACCGAGTTTTTGTCGGTCAACTTTCCGGTGTAATCCACCGTCACAGAGGTATTTTCAGCATCAATGACGAGATGCGAAGCTTTGGGGTCCCCGTTGGTCGTAGAGTTTTGCGCCAAAATGCCATAGACAGCGGCATCAGAAACAAGTTCTGTTTCGGCAGTTACGTGAATGTTCAGATTCTTCGACTGGACGTTCACCATACCTCCGTTAAGCGCAACGAGTCCGACGGCATACGCCCCTTCTGCGTGTAAAGCGATGCTCTGTGTGTTGGGCCCGCCTAGATTCAAAACCGGGTGATAGTCCATATTACCGTTTACCACAGCGGCATAACTCCACGCTGTGGTCGAGTCACAAGTGGTCGACACATCAATAGTCGATCCTGTAAAGGAAGCTTTAGTTTCATCACCAGTCACTGAAATGCCGAAGACATCCGTTTCAGTACCATGGTAACTGAAGTCATCTTCAACAACATCGGTACCCATTGTGAGAGTGTATGCATTGACGCCGCCCGCCATCGTTGCCAGAACAGCAACAGTGAGTAAAGAGAGAGACTTTTTCATTTCTTGTCCTTGGAATTAAGTTTCCGAGGACAGGAAATTTGCCCCCCCCCGAAGCGAATCTGTCAACTATTCCCTATCACAATCTTCCTAAACTGTTGCTCAAAGGCACCTATATCACAAAGCTCCACAAGGCCAGCAACACAACCTGACCGGTGAGAATTCGCAGGAACATCGCCAGCGGATACACCGTGGAATAGGCAATCGCCGAAGAGTCCTTTTCGGAAATCGTGTTGGCATACGCCAGCGTCGGCGGATCAGTCGTCGCACCCGCCAGCAGTCCGACGATGAGGTGGTAGTTCATCTTGAACTTGATGCGAGCGAGGACCCCCGTGATGATGAGCGGAACGACCGTGATAACCAGGCCAAGCGCCACGTAAAGCAAGCCGCTGCCATCGATGAAGGCGCTGACAAATCGATCGCCCGCGCTCAAGCCCACACTCGCCAAAAAGAGCGCAATGCCCATCTCTCGAAGCATCAGGTTGGCCGAGTGTGTTGTGTAGGTTATGAGCTTGAAATGCGGCCCCCAGTAACCCAGGAGGATGGCCACGATCAATGGACCGCCGGCAAGACCAAGCCGCAGTGGAACGGGCATGCCCGGAATCGCGATGGGCAGAAAGCCAAGCAAGATGCCCAGTACGATGCCCAGGAAAATCGAAATGATGTTTGGATGATCGAGCTTTTGCACCTGATTGCCCAAGCGATCAGCTAGACGCTCAATCGAGCGTTGCGGACCGACGCAGTAGACCTGATCGCCCATCTGCAAATGCAAGTTCTGGTACGGGAAAAGCGTCATACCGGCACGGAAGACTCGTGTGATATTGACGCCGTCATAGCGGCTCAGTTGCAGTTCTCCCAGGCGCATCCCGTTGACCTGATCCTTAGTAATCAGAATGTTGCGGGCAATCAACGGCGAATGCGCCGTCGCAAGATCAATGTCGGTTTCCTCCTGCCCAAAGAAAGCAACGATCGCGGCCTTAGACTCGGCTCCAGACACTATTCTCAGCTTGTCACCCACAAATACCTGCGTGTCAGGACTCGGACTCGTGATCACGCCATCGTGCAGAACTCGTGAACAAATGAACGCTCTGCCGATGAAATCTCGAATGTTGCACATCGTCTGACCGTTGATGCCGGCGTTAGTGACTGACACATGAAAGAAGATGGGTGCGTCGCTGTTGGCGCTCGCCTCTTCGTCCCAATGCCGATCTTCCTCTTTAAGATTGATGCGAAACATCTTTCTTATAATTACTGCCGACGTGATGATGCCAACCACACCCAACGGATAAGCGCAGGCATAGGCAATGGCGATGTTCTCACCTTTGTAGCCCAACATATCGAGCGCTTCCTGCGTCGCACCGAGGCCCGGCGTATTAGTGACGGCGCCGTAATGAACACCCAAAATCTGAGGCAGCGTCACGGTACCTTGCAAAACCAGAAAGAGCGCAATCGTCACCAGAATGCTTAAGCCCACCGCCAACAAGGTGAGCAAATTGAGCTGCAAGCCGCCGCTTTTGAAGGACGAAAAGAAGGATGGTCCGACCTGCAGACCGATGAAGAACACAAAGAGGATGAGCCCGAAATCTCGGAGGAAGTTGAGAACCGTGCCGTTGACGGTGATGCCGGCGTAGCTCACGGCCAGGGCAACAAAAAGAACGAAGGTGACGCCAAGTGAGATGCCAAACACCTTGATGCGGCCTAGCGCCATGCCCACCGCGATGACAACCGAGTAAACCAACAGGATGTGGCCGATTGAATCCGTATCCGTGAGAAGCGGCATTAACCAGTCCATGCACGACCTCCTACACGCTCTGCTACTCTTTTGAGAACTATACTCTGCGTCAAAAAAGACGGACGCCGTCAACAGACTTGGAGAACCGAAACACAATGCCCAAAGCAATCATCGTCGGCGCAACATCCGGAATCGGCAAGGAAGTGGCACTGCAGCTGCTCGCCAAAGGCTGGGAACTCGGCATTGCAGGAAGACGAACTGAGCGTCTCGAAGAAATCAAAGCCCAGGCACCGCAACAAATCCATACGCGACGCATTGACGTGCGCTCCAACGATGCCGCAAGTGACCTGCTTGCTCTGATTGCCGATCTTGGTGGAATGGATCTGTACATCCATTGCTCAGGCATCGGATGCCAAAACACCGAACTCAATCCTGACGCTGAATTGAATATCGTCGCAACCAATGTCGACGGTTTCGTGAAGCTCGTGGACTGCGCCTTCTCCTACTTCCTCGGTAAAGGCGACGGACATCTGTGCATTATCAGCTCCATCGCCGGTACCAAAGGCCTCGGAGCCGCCTGCGCCTACTCGGCTTCAAAGGCGTTTCAGAACACGTATCTCGACGCTCTGGAACAATTGTCTGTGATGCGAAAGTGCCCCATGACCTTCACCGACGTAAGACCCGGGTTCGTCGACACGGACCTCTTGGCCGACGGCAAGAACTACCCCCTCAAGATGGATGTCACGGACGTCGCCTCTTCCATCGTCAAAGGCATTGAAACGAAAAAGCGCGTCTTGGTCATCGATTGGAAGTACAAGCTGCTCGTCTTTTTCTGGCGTCTGGTGCCGCAGTGTCTGTGGAAGTTTTTTCCGATCAAGAGCTAAGAGCATCTTCGATCAGCAACCGCATTACCTGAGCAAAGACCGAAGAATCTCACCGGTCGTATTGCCGCCTCCAATCTTCAAGCTTTTTGATTTCGGCCTCGTACGCACTGCGCTCGAAATGGAATGCGAGTCCGCCGTAGGTGTACTGACGATGTTCATGCTCGAAGCCATGCCAAACGACCTCATCGTCAGTCTCGCGCACTTTAGCCCGCACGCCCCAACAACCTTCATCGCCACAAACGGAACAACAGCAAAGCGAGGCGCCGTACGAATCCGCTGATTCTTTTTTGAGTTCCTCGGCCAGCCACAATCCGATGTGACCGTAGACATGGGCAGGATCCGAAGGCGTGGCCTCACCGTCTTCCTTGTCTTCCAGTTCTACAAGAAGAGCATTGAGCTCTTTGTCGTTCACATAAATTCTCACCGCATGATAACCGGTGCAATGTAAATCAACGGCCATTGTTCTTTTGCTTCATACGGATCGAACAGCTCGAATCGGATCGTGTCAAAGTTTTTATCCATAGCGATCAAACCTCTACAAGGTTTTTGTCGGTTAATTCTCAATTCACGCACACAAGCTTAAGAACCGAAGCGTCATTTTGCGACGCATGCAGACAGCGCGCTCAAATGCGTTCGCTTCTCGTTGATCCTGCTGACCCAAAAAGCGCTAACCATCCAACCATTTGCATGGTGTCAAGAAACAGATCCCTAACGAACCTCCGAGAATTCCGCGTCAGTAACTATTTGTGACGGCGTGTATCCAACGGAATCCCAATGGCAGCTCTGCCCTTTTGCTGGCTGCAAGCCCAAATGAAGGTTGTTTGCGAGTCGCCACGTGTCGGAATTCGTATCGTCTGCATGCTTGCGTCGGAAATTGACGCACGAGCGGTAATAATGACCAAACCCGGATGGAGTCGTCGAAAAAGGAGGCAAACATGACGATCAAATTCAAGGAACTTTTCGGCCTGACCGCCATCAGTGATGAAGCAATAGAACTAGCGGCGGAGAGCCCCGCTGAAATCATCCCCATGTATTGGGGAACAAGTCGCGACACCAAATTTGCAAACGGCATCACGCTGATTCGGGAAACCTTCCCGCACGGATGGGACAGTGACGGAAAAGCCACAGAAAATGAAAGAACAGCGATTTCGTTGAGTTTTGACGTTTCGACGGAAATGCCGCTCATTCCTTGGTCTTGTATCAAGCCTGAATACTATTACGCACCCGGAATGATCATGATGAGGCCGCTGACACCTGAACGAGAGTTCGGCCATCCGCTGCCGGTCAATCCGGTACATCCTTGGCTATCCAGAAGCATTCACCTGCGACAGCAAGAATTCAACTACAAGTTGTTCCTCGCTGCAGAAACGATCCGACTCGACCAAGCAACATCGTTTGATGACCAGACGGCCTTTGTCCACGCCGCACCCGGCTTCCTTCCGCTCAACGAGCTTATCGGCGAAAACGCCCCGGAGGAAGCAAAGCGCAAAGTGCGCTTCGAAGGGGAAATTGTTGAAAGCCGCGTCATAGGTCCGATCCGTTTCTCAGATCACGGCGAGGATATTGCCTCCGAACCTCTTCGACTGTTTATTTGCCGAACGGAATTCGGAAACGTCAGCGTGTTGGCTCGCGAATCCTTGCTGTCGGATTCGAGCCGCGCACTCGTTAACTCCCCCGGCATCATTCTGGACGCCGAAGGCACTCTCTTTGCCGATGCCCGCGCAGGCCGTTACGAATCAGGCGCGATTTGGGACACTGAGCACGCTTGTACGCACCTTTACAATCTAGCCGCAATCAAGGGCATCAAGATCCTTTCAGAGAGACTGAGTCGATCATCGGAACTCTTCATTGACGGTCAGCCGGAGGCATTGGGAATTGAGTCGGTGATCAATGCGCTTCGCCCACTCGTGTACGACTTCATCATGAGCTACGCTCGAATCCGCGACCTGAAAAACGATCGCGTTCTACCCGCGCTTCTTTGCCGCGACGTAACGCGAAAAGAGTTTCGCCACTTGATCATTCCTGAATGGAACGCTGAAAGTGCGACTTTTGACCGCTTTCGTATCGAGACCGTCGCCGAAGAATTCGAAATATTGTTCGAAACGCATGATTTTGTCCGGTTCATAAATCCGGATGAACCCGAGCTGCGACCGCTTGAAAAGAAGCCGAAAGCGCAGGAGCCAGTCACTCCGAAATATGAGTTCACCGGAGACCCCGATTGCTTCCCCGACAAACACGATGAAAAAAGCAACGGTTTTTTGGCTGCAATTGTTGAGACCGATAACGGCTACAAGAAATTTGTCGAAGAATCTCTTGCATCGGGCTCTGTTCGGGAGAACACAAACCGTACGATCGATGGCATCAAATTTGTCACATTTGACTGTCCGGTTAATCCGAACGAACCCGCAATCACGGGGATTTTAAGTTCGCCCGGCGATAAGACCTGGACACTCATCAACATTATGCCGAGACTCCCAGGTCTGGCCGCAGAGGCCGAGGTCCAAGGAACATGTCGCTGGGAGATGCTTGTCTTAGGCGAAGTCGCATTATCTCTCGGTCACACTTCCGTCACTGCAGTTGTTCCGAATTTTGACCTGGTGAAGCATCTGATGCAGCCCGGGACAAAACGGTATTTCCGTCTGAGCGCTACGGTGGAGGATCTGGCGGTTCGCGAGCCCACTCCCATCATCGTCAATGAAGGGCCGCTCTATGAGATGGAACTGGAGAGTTTCCTTAAAGAAAACCCCGGAAAGACCGCAAGTGACTTCGAGCCCGTTGAGATTTCGACGGTAGGAATGCAGATGTTGTTCCCGAGAGACTATTCAACGATCTTCGAACTCGCCAGCCCGGTTCTCTCAGTGAAGCATACCAAGCTGTGCGACCGCGACATCGTGCGACTTGAAGTCATTCTGCATCGTTGGGAGGACGAAGAGATCCGCACGTATCTCTACGGTACACCGTCTCAAATCCCCGAAGGCGTGAAAGAAGGTAGCGAAGTTCACGGATTGATTCGTCTATACGCCGAGCCGATTGCCGAGACCTTCAATTGAACGATTCCTGAATTCCCGCCTGCGTGAATTCACTTGAGATTTCAACACCTAAGACGCGATCTTTTTGAGAAGCAGGTTACCTTCGAACAAATGGCAACCGCTTCTCAATAGAACGCTAATCACAATTGAGACAACCGATCTTCAGGCAAGCTGTAACAATCAACTCGTTGCGAAAACGCTCGTTTCCTCCACTCCGAGAATCGAGCGTTTACCTGATTTTTTAGACGTGCGCACGATCGGCCTTATATCGTCAGTCTGAAGCCAAGCGCTACAGAGCCAGTTCTATAAATTTCGGCAACCAGTCAACCAGGACCAGAGGAACATTAAGTTTCATGATTCACGGATTTCCTTCGACTTCCGTGTACATTTACACGAAATTCGAAGGAAAGGCGTGCAGAAAGACACGCCCCGCCACTGCCGCTGTTGACGACAGCACCAAAGTCAACGTCTTTGAAAATGGCAAATACTAAGGTGGTGTAGCCTTTTGTCTTATCAAGCTGTCTTTTATATCAAGCAAAACCACCAGTGACACACAAACTTGAAAACGCCATCGAATCAGAGTCTTTGCGCCTATAATGCTAGAAGCATAGGCGCATATCCTTCTTTAGTTGGAGACAACAATGAAGCAATCGGGCGTTCGCACAGTAAACGTTAAATGGAATATTTCCGTTCCTCCAGAATTCGATGAAGCAACTCGGTTCTTTTTAGCATCTCAAGGCGGAAAAAAGGGGGCTCTCTCTGAGCTGGTTCAAAAAGCTGTGTCACGTTACATTTTGTCCTCACTTTCAGGAGAAGCCAAAGATAAGGTCAGAAAGTCCGGCCTGTCTCAAAATGATCTGAACAAAATCATTGCTGATGGCCTCGCTTGGTCGAAGGGCCAGCCAAAATGAAGGTCGTTCTTGATACAAATGTACTAATTTCGGCGCTAATTTCTCCTCATAATCCACCAGACATAATCCTGCAGTCTTGGCTTGCCGGTGAATTTGATCTTCTGACCTCTGAAGCACAACTAGAAGAAATTCGTCGAGTTTCTCGCTATGAACATCTTCAACCTTTTTTGCAACCTCACCGTGTAGGACTGATTATCAATCGAATGAGGGATTTGGCAACGATCATCAAGCCTGGCACCTTGTCTTCTGAAGAAGCACTTGATCCAGATGACAATTTTTTGATCGCGATCTGCGAAACTGGCTCAGCAAACAATCTTGTTACCGGAGATCATCGCGCGGGCTTGCTCGAACGGAAACACATTGGAATGACGGAAATTCTTACAGCCTCTCAATTTGCCGAGCGTTACCTAGGGTGGAAAGGCTCAGAAAAAGCATGAACTACCTCGCGCTTACGCGCTTCGTTCCATGGGAGCTAGTTCCCGTTCCCAGCAGTGACACCTACATCTTGTTTTCAATCCATCGAAACGAAGAAGCTCATTCAAGACATTGACTGGAAGTACAAGCTGCTCGTCTTTGTCTGGCACCTGACGCCGCAGTGTCATAGGAAGTACTTTTCGATCAAAATTTGAACGGTCAGTAGAACTTGGGCAGGATGGAATCCGCGGCGCTACCCGCGGACACCATTCCTCCCAGACTCAGGTGAAGTTCCTACACCTAACAGTGCGCCTTTAAAAGACGAAGTTGATATGAGCAAAGCCTGCCCAGCCTTGTCGTCCATCGCTACTACGTTCAATACGCATGCTGGCCTGCCAAAAATCGGAAAGCTTCTCAATTCCTAAACCGTATTCAGCGTAATTCTCGAAGTGAATATCCTCAAGCATCATTCCGTCGGCATAAGTTTCATCGCCCCAGACTTTGACAAAGTTATAGCGGGCAGTCAGATGAGCCTTCCAACTTTCCCCCAGCGTAGTGGATATCGTGGCTCCGGGAGAAAGCTCGGTGATATGCACGTTGTTATTCTCGACTGAAACGCCTGCAGGAGTACGGTAGTCATCTGCCACAGCAAATAACCAGCTTCCCATCACGTGAGGTATAAATTCGAATCTTCCAAAGGGGGCCGTAGTGCCAAGCGCCGAGACAAGACTAAACCACGGTGTGTTTTCCTCTCTGCTACCAGTGGTAAATTTCAGCCTCGAATTCATATAGCCGGCTTTTGCGTGTACGGCTACCCAGAAATCATCCTTCTCGAATTCTGCTGCCGCACCGATGAGGGCAGCGTTTTGTTGTATGTCATTTCTTACGTACTCGTGAGAGCCGTCAACAAAAGCTCCGTAGAACGAATAGGTAGCAAGATATTCGCCTAATTGACTCGGATCCGTCGTGTAACCCAGAATGCCCACCGTGTACTGATAGTCCACATCGTGGAAGTTGCCGGTACTCATCGTCAGGTCGTTGGCACTCAACGCAGCCCACCAATTTGCTCCGCGACCAACCGTGTCGTTTAAGCCGCCGGTCATTCTGCGAGACAAAAGTGTCGTGTTAATCAAATGATCAACAACTCCAATGCCAGCGAGTGCAGTATCGCCGGCGTAAATGTCAGGATTAATGTTTTCAGGATCTGAGCCTTTGCGGAGGAATTCGTAATTTCCGTCATTAAGCCTTGAAACGTCGTAACTGAAAATTTTCCCTTGTGCAGTTGTGCCACCTTCTGCCAGTGAGAAACGATCTTTGAGGTTCTCATCTGCGATCTCAACGATTGTGACCTGATCGATAGCATCTGCAAGAACATTCCAGCCGTCGATAGCAAAGGAGGCATTTCCATCAATTAAGCCGCCATCCGTCAGAGCAAAAGAATCAGCGCCTAGAGATTCAAGGTCTACGTCAAGCATGACTCGCGCTGAGCTATTTCCTTGTAGCCCCTCGAGTAAAACGGTTTTTGTGAAGTTATCAACAGTCGTTATGACACCTTCTCCGTCCAAATGAAGAACGGAAGAACCAAGGATGCCCTTGTCCGTATTCTTGCCCGTCAACTGAAGCGTTCCGCCATGAAAATGCAAATTGACATTCTCAACTTCATTGTTGAAAACTATAGTTCCGTCAGTGGCGTCTTGATTCATCCGTATTTCACCATTGACCGAATACTGCGCCCCCGCTGCATTGAGGTTCAGGCTGGCTCTATTTCCCTCGGAATCACTAGCTGCAACAATTTTGTCATCAAAAACGATGCTTTTGTCCGACCAAGCGTTCAAATTCAACGAGATTTCTGTTGATGCTAGATAAATAGCCTCTGCATCCCCATTTAAAAGTTTGTTTCCAGAAAACAGAACATCACCTTGATGCGCCACGATATAGTTTTCAGACGATGGAGCTTCGAGATAAATTGCCGCACCATGATTGCCTGCCGTATTTCCCTCAAAAGTACTGTCCTCAACGATCAATATCGCAGAATCGTCCGTATAGATGGCTCCGCCTTTGTCTTGCGCAAAATTTTCTTTGAAAATGGAAGATTCAATAACTATTGATCTTTCATTTGTTGCATAAATGCCGCCGCCACTTCCACTATTTGATAGTGATTTATTTTCTTGAAAATGTGAACCGTGAATATACAAGGATGAACTGCTTTCTACATAGACGGTTCCATACCCTCCTGTTGCCTGATTCTTTAGGAAAGTCGTTCCTGAAAGGATTACATCACCAGGATTACCAAGAGCCAAAATAACGCTAGAAGTTGTTCCTTTGTTGTTGTAAACGACCGAGTTTGTCAACGTCAAGCTGCCGCCCCGTTCCAATTGGAATACACCAGTCATCGAGCCTTCATTGTTTTGAATCAAACTTGAATCCAGCTTCAGACGACCGCCATTGCCAGCAAGAAGTTTACTATTTTTGAGTCCGTATATCCCTGAGGCATCGGGAATCAATGCTTCATCAAGTTCTCCACCTGCAACAAGGCCATTTAAATCTCCAAAATTCTTTAAAACTAAATCTCCATGAGCACCTGGATGGCCGGAATTTTCACCAGTAACATAGAGTAGCCCTTGGCTTATTCCCACTTTAGCAGTTAGATTGAGCGTTCTTCCGTCAATTTCTGTTTCTTTTTCAAAATAAGTACGAACATTGTTATCAAAAATAAGATCATTGGACAAATAATACTTTCCACCCGATTTCGCGGCATCAATAAATTCAGGTTGATCAGATATTGATGTAGAAGCAACCGCCACACCTCCCGCTAAAATTGAACCTACAAATAGGGTAGAAAACAGATTTTGTAGCTTCACCCGGCAGGCAAATTCACTAGAAAAGATTAAAGTAGAATAATGAATAAACTGTTTGGGGGGGGGGTAAAATGAACCATAGCAATTTAATATAAAAAATATTGGAATGAACCTATGATATTCCCGAACAAAAAAGACTTGTTCTCTCATGGACGAGATTTACAAATCAAACGCACATTATAAACCTTACAGTGGGCGGTAGTCAGGATTTTTCCAATCGCTATCAAAAGAATCCACATGGGAGACAGCATTGGTCCGTGCATTTTAGCAATCCTGGAAGAAAACGTCCGCTCTACCAAGATAAGTTCCGTATCAATAATGAAATAACAAAGATTATAGAATCCTGAAATAGCCTGTCTTTAAACAAAAACGGTGGCGGGAAGGGGGCTAAAAATTATAAAATATCAAAACATACAAAACCTTGCTGAACATTTTCACGACAATTTCCCAATTGTTACAGTGTACTTAGAAACGCACGGTCACTAAGTCTAGAGTTTGGCCTCGAGCCAAAGACATAGTCGAAAATTCAGGCCTTTCTCAAAAAGATCTGGAAAAAAATCATCGCTGACAGTCTTGCTTGGGCAAAGGACTGGCGAATTGAAATGCCTTCTTAGTTCATATTTCTTTGCTCTAAAAATTCCAACATCAAGAACGAAGTCGAATGAAAAACGCCCGACTCCCATCTTCCGAGAATCGAGCGTTCTGTCGCTAGACAGCTTTTGTCAAGTCAGCCAATGCCCGGCTATAAGCCCCGCCACCATCAGCATTGAGAACATCAGCTGCGTTTTAGCGGTCGAAGCGTCGAGCGTTGCGATGCTCTCCGTATTGACGCCATCAAATCGTCCGACCTGCTTGCACAGGGTCATCACACCCACGGCCACAGGCAGAGTCAACAGCACTGTCAACGGCAAAATCCCGAGCCAAACAGTTGCCAACAAAATTGCAAACGGCACAAGCATCTCAAACTGATATAGCCACACCGACCGTTTTTGTCCTAAGACTGAGGCAAGCGTACGAATGCCGGCCTCCGTATCCGTCTTAGCATCTCGCAGATTATTGGCGTGCAAAATGCCGACTGTGAGAATCCCGGTGGGCAGTACCGCCCAGATCGCGTCCATGGACCACGTCCCCGTCACGATCCACGCCGTAGCAAAAAGCGGTGTGAGCGTATAGGCGATAAAGATAACCGCGTCACCGCCGACACGATACTTCAAGGGTGGATACACCAGCGCCGCCGCAATGCCCGCAAAAGTCACCGCCAGAAACGGCAAACCCGTTCTCCAAACGAGAAAGAGCGCACACAGCGTTCCTACGGCAAAAAGGAAAATTGCAAACCAAAGGAACTCCCGGGCCACGAACTTACCGTCGACAAGCTGGCGAACTCCCAACGTGTTTTGGTTGTCGACGCCGTACTGAAAGTCAAAATAGTCGCTCCAGACGTTGCCTGCCGCATGGAAAATGACGATGTTCACAAGCGCCCAGACGGCATTGACTGGATCAACGGCTACACCGTCGGCGAAATAGTAGGCAAGGACCAAAGCCACCGGCATTGTTGAAGCCGGATACGACCACGGGCGAGTCGCCAGGAACCAGTCTGCCAGAGTGCGCTTATTTGTCATGTCGTACAACTTTCCTCTACACGGTTAACGGAAACCCGCAGTATACCCATTAGTAGTGTCCCGAATACGCTCTGACACCAACGGCCGCCCAAGCGGGCTCGAAAGCAAACGAAAAATTGACGGCACCGTCAATCAGGTCAGAAAAACAGGCGGCCAAGGCGGAATCCCTCTCCTACTTCTTTGCCATTTATCGAGTCGACACGCCCTGAGATCATGGCCACGCCGATCGGCGATTGAAAGAACTCCAGTGCCTGATCGAGATCCATTTCGAGGCTGACTTTGCCGCTCGAAACCGGGTACGTCTTGATCGTCGTATCTTTTTGCAAGTCACAGTAGTTGCGCTTCAAGTCAAAATGGCCATGAGTGATGCCAAGCATGATCTGCATCTCTTCATCGCTGCCGTTGGAACGCTCCAGCAGAAGATCCAGGCGACGTCTTTCAAGCCTGAACTCAGCCTTTACAAAGGCCCCCTCCTCGGTGTAATGAACGTTCACGCAAAACACCGAGCCGGCCTGGGTATTGACGATGATCCACTGCGGAGCCGGACACCCGGACTCGTTCAGTGTGATGCACCAAGTCTTGCCGTAATTGAGCTCAGGATCGGGAATCACGCGCCGCACGTAGGTCGTGATCAGAAGAAGCGCTTCATGGGAAAACCGAGACTCGCGAAAATTCATGTAGCGCTCCCAGTCGCTTGCAGTGGCTTTGTTCTTGGCTTCCTCGAGCGTTTCAAGCCAGCCTCCTTGGCCGAACTGAAAAACGGCGTACTCGTCCATGCGATCGAGCTTCTGAACGGCGGCAGAAACCGAGAGATATTCCTTGCGACGATTGAGTTCTTCGGCAAGCTTGACCTTGGATTTGTTCGCAAGACGCAGTCCCCTCTTCTGCGCCGAAGCAATCACGGACGTTTCCAGATTCTTTCGTCCCAGCATATCCATCATGTCGGTCGGAAGAATCGCAAGCGCAGCCAGTTTGACACCGTTGTGTAAATGTTCCTTTTGTCGATCCAGAATGTCGCAGGCCTCTCCGATATAGATTTCACCTCGCTTTCGCAATTGGATATAGACGCCGGGTAAGCCTTTTTTCAATTTGACATCAAGACAATGCGGCAAATTCTCCTGAATAATTAACGTACAACCAACTTCGAGCGCAAACGATCGAAATACGGCCAATTTGTTTTCAGTAATTTTTCCCTTAGATTCTTCCATTTTCAAAATCAGCCAGATATAATAAAAGTACTTATGTAATTTTTAGCCAAAAAGCAGCTCTCGAGAGGTCATTTATTTGATTTTGTAACACTCAATCTGCTTTTTCATCCGAGTCGATACCATGCAAAACTCATCTTTTTTCTACACGACACCTTTCCATCGAATCTCCCATCATTCCCTTTCTTTTATTTGATTTAACGTCAAAGGTGTCACCATGCGCAAACTCAATCCGATCACGGCTCTGTATTTCAAGATTCTCGAATTAATTAGTTTCCTTTTGATTGAACTTGGCGGTCGTTTTGATGATTCGTTGTTCCCCAAAAATGCAACCCCAGAGGATTACGAAAAAGCTCGTCAAGTCGGAAAACGTTACCGTCGTCACTGCCGATCTATGCACCGTTGGTAAATTCCGATGTGCACACTCAACCCCATTACCGACAGCTATCTCAAAATCCTTGAAGTTGTCAGTGTCATCATGGTCGCATTCGGAGAAAAGCTTGATTCACTTTTCTCCTCCCAACGGCTTGCTGCAGAGCCTCCCAGGCGTCTCCGGCATCAGCCCCCATGGTGGACCGACGACGATCAACGCCCTGCTTTCCAACAACGGCATTCGTCTTCAGACTCGGAGCCAATTGACTCCGGTCTTCCCGACTACTACTTCAATCAATTCGATCCTCGCAGTCCGTTTTGCGAGCCTTTCGCGGATTCCGATGACTGGCATGCCTCCTTCACCGATCCGGACATTCACTACGGCACAGATCCGTTCCATTCCTACTGAGACCTTCATGGCAGTCTGATTCCCTTCGGCTGACGCGCGATCTCCACCAAATGCTCCCAATCCGACTGCGATACGTAATCCCGGTCGCTAGCACCGATTTGCTCGAGTCTGTCGTTTAATGTCGGATTGTTCGCAGCCCACGACCGCAGGTCTTCCTGGATCTGATCACCGTTTCGATAGCCCCATCCCCCCATAAAGGCATTTCGCAAGGCAAAGTTCTTGTCAATGTGTTCCATGTTGTAGGCTTCCCTGGCAACAAGCATCACGCCTCGATCGAAGTTCATCTGCTTTTCCCGTGCCTGTTGGCTGATCTGATGGCTTGCCACAAACTGCCCGTGTTGCGCATCAAACTGCTGCACACCTTCAGTTACCCCAGCATTCATGACTTCTCCAACGGTCGAAGCATTGAGTGTTGAACCGGAGATTTCGCTCATCCTGGCAGCGTTACTGTCGGCAGCGCTTTGCACATTAGCTGGCGTCGCCTCAAAGACACCAGCATTTCTCTCAATGGCAGAAACAACCGTCCCAGGCCCGAATCGATCCGACGGCGAAACAGCACCACCGGCTCGAACATATTGCTCTCCTGCAAAGCTAGCCACCTCGGCAGGCTGATACATCGCTCGCAGGACAGCCTCACCGCTGCCGTAGCGTTCAACAGCAGAATTCATCAGCGGCACCGAAGCGTCAGCCGACGTCGTCACCGAACCAGTATCCGACTCGTTTAACGTAGAGACAGCCGACATCAATTCCACATGCGACTGTGTTTGGTCCCGACCAGCCGAATGAGTTGCATCCAACGATTGGACAAAGCCTCTTGCGTAGTTGCGCACTTGCTCGTCTGCATGATTATTGGCCACGCTCTCAGCGGCAGAGCGAACCGTCTGGTAATTCGTCGTAATAGAGCCGCCCGTTTGTGTGCTTATCCTTCCTGTTGAGCTATCTACAAGATTTTGGGCGTCACTAAATTTCAGACTACCCTGCACTCGCCCCGAAATACCGAAATGCTTGACTTGATCCTCAGAGCTTGTTTGTGTCGACGTATTCGACATCAATCTCCCTGTCAAACTATTTGTTGATACTCCATTAGAGACGAGTGGAGTTCCTGATCTGACGTACCCCAACAATCCCATTGAGCCGACAGAGGCTTTTCCTGCTGGCATATCCACATAGTTTTCACGAGAAGCTGCTAAGTTGTATTGACTCGAATAATCCGTCCCCTCACTCACCGTGCTCGTCCGATCCAACTCCGACGCCCTCGTCAAAGTCACACTATTGCCCCACCCGCTCGTATCCGAATAATTCGTGGCAAGAGACTTCTGTTCATTCAACGCATCCTTTAAGGCATGCGCAAAACTCTGCTGCGTGGAATCGCTGCTTGAGGCCGACTGCGAGAAAGAGAATCGCGCGGCATCGGTGGAGACGGTCGAGGTCTGCCCCACGTTCGAAGCCAAATGCCCGCGTACAAGACTTTGCTGCATCTGAGAGTCCACCCCGAAACTCACGGCAGTGCGCTGCAGACCCGTCACCTCGCCTGATGCGGCTCGCGTCACGGTGCCGTAACCGGACTGCGTCACCGCCATGCCGGTGTCCACGCTTCGTATCGACGCATCGGCCTTGTTGGAAGAAACGTTGTTCGAAGACACGTTTGACACGCTCACGTTGCCCTGCGAGATATTTCCCGCGGCAATTGCGGCACCTTGAGATGTCGCAGCGCTTTGTGCGGGCTGCGTCAAACCTCCCACAAGCTGTCCCACGGCCATGTCGCCGGCTCGCACCAAGGCGTAGGAAATCACGGGAACGGCACAAAGCAAGGCCCCCGCTATCGCCTGAGAGCTTGCTCCCGTCTCGCGGATGAGCGTGGCGGCCTGCAGGCTCGAGCCCCCGAAGTTTTGCGCCAGCAGCGTGAAAGGATGCAGATCATGCGCAATGACAAGATAGTTGACGACGCTCGACAACGCGGGCCACAGCTGCACGGTCAAAAGAAGCGTGACGTAGCTTCGAACGACCCCGGCCATCCCGGATCCTGACACCAAGGCAATCAGCGCCACCACCGGGAACATCGCAATCACCACAAATTCCAGAGCGTTTCGGATCTTCGGCAAAGCGTCCTCGGCCATCTTTGCCATCGTGCGGTAGTTGATTTCACCGGCAAGATTTCCCTGAGCGCGAGCCAAGGTGGACGCCATCGCCGCAGGACCGGCCACCGTCACGGCGTGGCCCGACATCACCTTGGGCAAAGCGGTGAGCAGGAGCGAATGCTTCAAGGAGCTCTCGGCCGATCGCGAAATCCCCAGAAGCAGACTTTCCGTCTGCGTGATGCTTGCGGCAATCGACATCGACGGATTCACGGCTTGCGGATCAAGCTTTACGTGCACCCAGCGCTTTAGGGCAGGAATTTCCATGTTGACCAGCACCTGCTCAAGTTCCGCGACGGCGGCAGGGCACTTGAGCACCGAACCGTCGGGCATCACCGCAAGGCGCGCGGGATTGACCCAGCCGTCGCTTTTAATGAGCGTCCAAAGGTCGCTCGAAGCCATCGCTTCATCGGCCTTGCGGCCATCCAACACAACTTCCGGCAAGACGCAGTTTTTGAGAACCGCCTGCAGGGTTTCACGACCCTGCACAGTCACCGGACCCGTGCGCTGCAGCACCTCCATCACGCGCTGCGGATAGACGGCCCCGAAACTCGAATACTTCGCCACGTCGGCCGGAATGAACGCGGTCTCATAGGCCTGAGTCAGCCAATGCCCGATGCGGCTGGAAGCGGATGCAAAAAAGGCCATCGACAAAGGTACGTTGTCGACGTTGTAGACCGTTTGACTCCTGACGTCTTCAATGACGACCGTCGCCTTGGGAACGATCGCCACAAACCAAAAGAGCACCGCGCAGGCAAAGTAGGAAATCACGCTTCTGCCTTCGCCCTTGACCGCGCCGATCAGAAGGCACGCGACCATGCCGGTCACCACCAAGAAGGCCGCAAGCTGCACAAAGCCCGAGCCGTTGGTGACAGACACCAACCCCTCGAACAAATCCCGAATCTGATTGCCGTTCCAATAGGCGTAAAAGACAAACGCGTCGTCCATCACTTGAACTCCTTGGCGCTTTCGGGCCACGCCTCGATCGTGGGCGTCACCTGATTGACCGCCAGACTCTTTTCGATGTGCTCAAGCTGAAGAATCAAATTCGAGGCGCGTGCCATGCCCTGAAGGAGCTTGTCCTGCCGCTGATAGACACCCTGTTGCACGGCTTCGATTCTCTCTTCCAGACGCCGCACGTGTTCGACATGCTGTGCAGAATGATCCTTGGCGCTTGACCCCGACAATGCGGCCTTGATGTCACCCGCCAAGGAATTGACCGCGGAGGCGAGCAATTCGTAGGCCGCCGCATCCACGTAGATGCGCACCAAGTCGTCAGCAATGCCCTGATAGCGGGAAGTCGCGGCAAGGTTCAGGACTCGCAGCAGAGGCACACCCGTCGTGCCGCCCAAGAGCATCAGTTCACGGTCGCTTACCAAGGAAGCGTTTCGCTCCCTTACCGCACGGCGATAATTGGCCGCAGCGTCGTGCAGTTGATCAACGAGACTTGCGTCGCTCGTTTCCGCGGGCGAAACCTTCAAGCAGCGCTTGGGTTCGTCGCAATGCAGCCGTTCGATCTTGACGTTGCCGCGCACTTCCCCGAAGAGAATCGGCAGCAGATCCGCGCCCGCGTAGTGAGTGCTCGTCAAGACGGCGTCCTTACCCGAGCCCGACTTTCTCAGTATCGTCGTGCCCACGAGCGTCATCATCACTTCCTTCAATTCCTGACTGTTGCCCTTGGAAAAGTTTCCGCTGTTGATAAGCGCCCAGGTGAGGTTGATTTCAGGAGCCGAGACAACGTTACCCGAAGCGTCCTTTTGCACCGGGGCCTTGTCGATCGCCTTTTCGCCGTCGTCACGCACCTGGCGGTCGGCTTCGGACTGATCCGACGCAGCGCCGCTTGCGCGCAAGGCGTTCTTAGCTCCGAAGACAGCCTTTTGCAGGGCTCCGTTTGCCCCCGTATCCTCCATGATTGACTGCGCTGCGGTACAGGCGTCCGTATAGCGGTTGGTGTAGCCTCGGATCAGATCCGAATAGCGCCCCACGATCTCATTTAAGTCCGGCGCCATGTACTGAAGCGCCATCTGAAAGGCGACGCCGGGCAGAGCCGTACCCACGCTTTTTAAGAAACTCACGAACTCCTCGCGGCTCGGAATCGAAAACGCCCCCAAAAAGACGTCGATGCCCCCGCAATTGGCGCGCAACGACGGCGGCGTAATCGCAAAGGGCGAAAACTCCTTTCTCGGCGCCTTAAAGACAAAGCCCCCGCCCGTGACCACATTCATGCCGCCGGCCTGCAGAACACCGGCTTGCGTCACGTTGACGTTTGCCTGCGCTTCATCCAAGAAATCGTCCACAAAGCCCGCGTGTACATTCACCGCCCCGCAAAAAACGACGGCCGCCGCAAGTCGCACACCCAGCCCTTTACTCAAATTCTTCGCTTTCACTCTTCTTATCCTTCGTCGTTATTCACCCGAACCGCCCAGGGCGCCTTCCGCTGCGGTCTGCCCCGCCTTCAAGCCACCTGCAACCGAATCCCCCGCCGCAGAGGCCCTGTCGCGCAGCATTTCATTGGCCGCCGCATGCGTGTTGCGCACCAACGTCATCGCGTCGGCCGCACCGGTGGCAATGAGCTTTGCCTTCGTCAAATCCTTTTCAAATCGGCTCACGAGCACCAAAGCCGGAAACTGTCGAACGCCCTGCGCGACGAACGCGCTCAAGCCCATGTCTTCCCGTGCCTGCGGCATCAGAGGGTTGTCGGCGCCCGACACCGAGACGAACGCCGCGTCAAACCCGTATTCGGCCTGAAAGGCTCGTACCTGTTCGAGCATGTGCCGGGTCTTCAGCGTGTCGTCACCGAAGAAAATGAAGCCGTGATCCTTGGCCATCCGCCTGACCTCACGCATCATCCGACCCTCGCGCTCGCGCGACATGCCCGTAGAGACAACGTTTACCGCGGGCCTCACGGCCGTCCAGTCAAACTGCGGGTTGTCAACCAAGGCTCGTCTCCAGCTCTCGGCAAAGACGCCGGCCTTTTGCATCAAAAAGGCATTGGCCTGCAGATAAAGACCGATTGCGGCCGGAGTCGGATTCATCACGGCCGCATCCATCCGGCGGTCCACCTCCTCTCGCAGCTCCTTAACTGTCTTGAGGCTCCTGAGCTTTTCAAGACCGGCGGCCTCCGCTTCTCGCGTCAAGGATTCCCCCGCCGCGGCACGATCGAGCCCGTCGGCCGGAAAGATTTCCAATTGCCCGTCGCTCACGTGCGAGGCAGACTTCTTCACTTCCCCGCCGGCCTTCGACCGATCCTTCCCTTCAACCGCTCTCTTTTCCGTCGGGGACTTCACCTCATCCTCCCGTTTCTCCCCGTAAAAGAGAAAGGGTCTTGAGGGATCGGCCCAGACGTCCTGCGTCCAGAAGCCCTCGACTCTGCGTGCCGTGGCTTGCGAGGCGCCGGGATCTTCCGATGAAACGCCGCTTGCGCCCGCGCTCAGGCTCACTTGAATCAAACCGAGAAAGGCCGCAGCCACCGCCGCAACCTGCGCCCGACTTTTCCGCACCCCGATCACGGCGCCTCTCCCCGTGCGCCGCAGACCGACGCTGCAACGCGACACTCGCCGTGTCCCGTCACGCCGCACGCCCAAGCGGTGAATTCGGGGAAAATCAGTACGCTCACCAGTCCCGAGAGCACCAACACAATGGAGGTGCGCAACAGCAGTTGTTTGCGTTTCATCACTTCGTCTCCTTTGAATATTTCTCTTTTTTCTTTATTTGTCGCGTCAGAGTCCCGCCGGCAGCAGAAGCGAGGCCCGACGCCCCGATCTCTCGCCTTTTTTATGGCTTCTCATCGGTTTTTCGTAACCTTGAATCAGCGCGTACACGGCCGTACAGTCCGTCCCCGCGCCCGTCTCGCCCATGAAGCATTTGCCTTCGATCGTGTTGACTTCGGTGTAGTGGTCCGACGACGCGGCAGCCTCCTTCACGCGCACCCGGGCGCGTTCTGTGACGGCGGCCGTGTTCACCTTGTTTCCGGCAAGCGTGCCGTCCCTCATCGACTGCTCGGCAATTTCCGCGACCACCGGTCTCAAATCCATCTTGGTGAAGTCCAGACTCTGAAACTCCTCCAGGGTGAAACCGCGCGTCACCGGGCGCTCGGGCGTACCCCAACCGATTCCGAGTTGCTTGCGTCCTTCCTCCTGCACGGTACGGGCGAGTTTCGAGTTGAAGCACACCCAGGTCTCGCGCTTTTCCAGGCACCCCGCACCCGACTCCTTGTCGCAGAAACTGCCCACGTAATGACAAAGCCCGCGGGACTTTCTCAAGGCGTGCATGCGGTCTTCGTCGGTGCAGGAAAAGTATTCGGCGGCCATCTCCAAAGCGATCGAGGCCAAAAATGCCGTCGGCGAAAACTCAAGCGTCAGGCTTCCGGCCGATGAAATACCCACCGACACCCCGTAGTAGGAAAACGACGGCGAATACACGCCGCTGCCCGCACTTCCGTAGAGGGCCTGCAAGACGCCCTGCGTGGACTCAAAGGAATTGAGAATGTCGTAGACGTAGGGGCTTCCGAGCCACTTGATGAGTTCGGTGCCGGCGTCGAGCCCCACCTCAAGACCGATGGAAAGCGCCGAATTGCTCATGCTGCCCGCCGTCCCCTCCACGTTGTTTCTGCAGCACGAAAAGCCCATCATCTTGACGGTGTAGCCCGAGTCGGTCCCCTTGAAGATCATGTCGCCCTCGACCTCCCCGTAGATGCCCGCCTGTCGAAGGATCTCCCATACGGCAATGCCTTCCAGGAAGTCCTCGCTTGTCTCCGGTTTGGCGGGCTCGCAAATCCCCGCGATACACAGTTCCCCGTCGCAGTCCTTGCCCGTGACGATCTCTTGCGTGCCGCCACCGCACACAAAGGTCTTGGTGAGCATCGTGCAGTTGCCGGATTCATCGCGCCCCAGACACTTGGATTCGGTGAGCTTGCAGTCCTCCCGCTGCTCGAGCCCCTCGCAGCCGTCGTCGGTGACCGCCTCCCCGCTGCCGGAGCCGCAGGTGTAGGTGATCGCAGTGGCCCAGCAGTCCTTGGTGACGGGCACGCCGTTGACGATCTTCGTGCCGCCGGGTTGCGTACAGACTTCCGAAGTCTTGCGGCAGATCGAGTCGGATTCCAAGTCTGAGCAGGTATCCACCTCCACGATCCCGACGATCTCGTCGCTCGACTCAATCAACTCGGCCTCGCCCGGATCAACCTCTTCGACCTTGCCGCAGTTGTAGACGACGCGCTCGGCCTCGCACCCGGCCTCGCCCTGCCTGACGCACGTGCGCTCGACTTCCTTGCAGCCGGGACTGGCTTCGAGCCCCTTGCATGTCGAGGCGGGTTCGGTTCGCTCGCAGCGATACGTGCGCTCATATCCCCAGCACGAGGCTCGATACGCAATGCCGTTTATGACGCGTACGGGCGGGTCCTTGTCGACGCACACCTGAGAAATCTGCGTGCAGGACATGCCGGACGCCAAAAAGTCCTCGGTCATGGTCTTGCAGGAGGCGAGGTCGGGCGTGGGCTGACCGACGTTGACGGTCTCTTCGTCTTCGATATTCGCGTCTCCGTCTTCCACCACGCCTTCCGGGAGTTTTCCCTTGCAGACTGCCTCACCCACCTTCACAAGGCACGTCGGGTCGTAGTCAGGATCGCAAACCGGTTCCTTCGTGATCGTGCAGCCGCCCGAGGCCAAATCCGAGCACCCCGTCGCGTTTTTCGCGCCGCAGTAAAAGACGCGCTCGCAGCCGGCCTGCGTACACTTCACCTCGCCCTTGACGCAGTCCTGCCGATCGAGCAAATCCCCGCAGGCTGACTCGTCGACGTCGTCCTCCGTCTCCACGGTCGACTTCGTCCACTCGGCGTTGATCGGCGGCAGTTCAATCTTCTTTTCGCAAACCCAGGTCTCCTTGTAGGAAAGACAGACCGCGTTGCCGGCGGTATCGGCGACTTCTTCCGAACACGTTCTCTCTTTTAAAACGCACTTTCCAGGTCCCGATTCGTCCGCATCGGCCTGAAGTGTCGAGCAGCCGTTTACAGACTGCGTATCGGGCGCAAGGCACGCGTACGTGTCGCGATAGCTCCAGCAGTCACGCGTCACCGGTACGCCGTCAATGAGGCGCGTGCCGCCTTCTTCCACGCACACGCGCCCGGTGACGATGCAGTTTTCCTGCGAAGCGTCCGCTGCCGGGGCCTTACCCGAAACCGACAAGAACAAGACCGAGCACAAAGCGGCAGACAGGATCTTCACACTCACACGCCCGTGCATGTCTCGCTCCAATGGTCCGTCTCGGCGTTCTTGATGAATCGCACGAAGGGAAAGCGCAGAAACACTTCGCCCTGATAGACGTGGCTCGTGCCCGAACTTCGGTAGACGGTCATCTTCAGCTGTGCGATGCAGTCGGCCTTCGTGCAGGAGACGTCTCCGGCAAGGCGCGCCTGTCCTCCGGTGATGTTCACCACCGTCTCAAAGATGTTGGTGCGCGCCGTCACCGTCACTTCGGGCTGACTGTTCACGGTCAATCGAAGTTCCAGTCCGTCAGCAGAACACACGCTCGTTGCCGTCAATGTGTCGGCTCCGGGCACCGCATCTTCCCCGAGGCCCCCGAAGTCGCTGTTGGAAGCGGTTTGCGTCTCGCCCACGCGGCATGAGGCCTCGGCCGTCACCACCAGGCGCCGCGTGCAGGTCTTCGTCACCGCTCGGAAGACGGGCTTAAAGCAAGCCGCGTAATGCTTTTCCTTTTGACCGGGCGTGACGGTCACCGGACACGTCTCGGCCGTCGCATCCTTTCTGCCCTCAAGGCAGGCAAGCGTGGTCGTCGTCTCCTGACGCACCACGACCGGAATCGAACAGACGGCGTCCTTTTCTTCCTTCATCTTGTTTTCGCAAGCCCAGAGGCTCGTTTCCGACAAAATCTCATCAAAGCGCTTCTCGCAGGTCTCCTGCCTGCTGCCTCCGGGTTCTCTGTTGGTGCGCACTTCGCAGGTCATGGTTTCCTCCGGCTTCGGGATCACCGTGACATGGTCCTCGCAGTTGCCTGCAGAACTGCCGTTTCCGCCCACATCCACCCAATCGTCGGCGTTGTCGATCACGTCGTTGCGACCGCCCAAAATCTTGTCCTCCTCGTCGGGATCCAACACGGGGCGGTTGGCGGAGCCTTTGTCGACCATCTGCACTGCCAGGCACTTGGGATCGTTGCGGTTGCGGCAGGCGTCGGCTTCGCTTCGGCCCGGGTCGTAGAGCACGCCCTGGCCGTTTTGCCGCAGAGCCTCCATTTCCGCGGTACTCCCGGTATTCGACGAAATAAAGTCGTTGACGTCCGCACCCTTCGTGATCTCGTCAAACTCCGGTATCGGCATGTTCCTGCCTGCGTTGACGGCATCCTCGACACCCGCAGGGACATCGCCGTCCGCGTTTGCCGTCGGCGACGAAAGCCCCAAACCAAGCGCTGCGGACAAAAGAACAAACGCGGTCTTGCTACTCACAGGCTTCTCCCATGAAGGACAACCCCGCAAGCGTTCCCGCACTCAGAGCGCACCCGGCTTTCAACACGGCTTCCTTGGCTTGTGACACACGCACCTTGCCCGCCTTTTTCACGACGAAAGACTTCGCATCCGTCAATTCGCTCCACAAAACTTCCAAGGCGTAGCGGATGGTCACCGCTCCGTGCACGCGCGCGATGACGCCTGCGTCGTCTTCGAGCACAAAGACGGGGGCCGCCTCAATGCCGTTATCCCGGAAAAACGCGGGATCGACGTCGATCTCCCCGAAGGCTTCATGCAAAGCGGCAGCCGCCCTCGCGATCTCGCCCTTGAGCTGAACCCGCTTGTCTTTCGGCGCCGCAAAGAAGGGCTGCTTCTCAAACCCGTCGGGCACGGGCAAACCGCGCACGGCAAGACGCATCCCCGCTTTGGCCGCATCGTGTTTGAGAGCCTGCCGATAGTCCTTTTCCAGACTCATGCTCACGGCTGCGGTCAGCCGCACGCCGATTCGCCCTTTGGAGGGGCCTGTACTCAACGGCTGCGCCTTGGAGCCGTTTGCCGCCATCTCCTGCGCCGCACCTTGCACGGCACGCATGGCGGCGCTCACAAGCTCCCGATCGGTCATCCGCGAGATCGAGTCAGAATCGTCACCGGCCGATGCCGACAAGGGAAGAACCGCAAGTCCGAAGCCTGTCATCAGACCCAAGGCGGCCTTACGCAACGCCCCGCAGCGTTTTGCTTTCGTGTCTTTCATGTGTTTTTCTTTGTTGAATTGACGTCAAACGGACGTCTCTGCCCTCAAGGCATGCCCGTCATGAGGTTTTTGGAAGCACAGCAGTCGCGCATGCGCCAGAGCAAAATCGCGCCGTCTTCACCCGAGACGGGAAAGGTCTTGCCCGCTCCCCAGTTCATCGTTGGAGCGCCCAATGGACGGCAGCATTTCGAACCCGAGGCCGTCACCGTCGGATAGATCAATTGCGTGCGCCAGACGTCCTTTCTCGGAATGGGCTCAAAGTAAGGGCCGCACTGCCCCTTCTTGCCGTACGCGGCCCACAGCAGCCCCTCACGCGCGAGTTTCACCGTCATGCGCGCGGCAATCAGATGCCAGGCCTGCAGGGGGCTCGTCATGGAGGCGATCCAGCCCGCCAAGGGATAGAGCCCACCCTGACAGCCGCTGCACCAAAAGAGTTCCTTGCGGGGCTGCATGACCGAGGCGGCCGTACAGTCCAGGGCGCAGGCGGCGACCGCAACGGGATTGGCAAAGATCGCCGACTCGGGCGCCAGGACAAAGCTCGCGAGAGAATCTCCCCAGACAGGATCGAGTTCCGTGAGATAAGCCAGATCCCAGGGCGCGTTTTCCAGGCACGAGGTGTCGACCACGGCCTGCAGCACGAAAAGCCACGGCGTGTTGTACCAATGCGCCTGATAGAAGGCCGCGCCGATTTCGGGACTTCCCATGCCGTCTTCGCCGACGTTGCCCGCAAAGGAGGCATTGACTGCGGCGTTGCGCGACGCACTGCGCCCGTGATACGGCGCGTCGAGCCCCGGATCCATCGAAACGCCGCCCAAGGACACGAGGCAATAGGGCTCCCGCACCACCTCCACCGTGCGGATCGGCTCCCAAAAGCTCATGTTGAAACCGGGCACCACCAAGGGGCCGCGCTGACAGGTGCAGACGATGCGCGCATCGGTGTCGGGATCCGACACGCCGTTGCTGCTCAACTGAGCTCCGGCCACTTTCATGGGAAACATGCACGACCAACAGACGTCCGTGACGGGATTGGGAAAGGCGCCTTCACAGGCGGCCTGAGCGGCAGCGCAAAATCCCATCCCCGCGGCGGCAAGCAGAGCGGCCAAACGCTTGCGCCATTTGACAGCGACCGTCTTCATCGGGACGCCTCGGCAGAAAGGTTGCCCTTGGTTTGCGGGAAAGAAGCCGGCAGCACGGCGCAGCGCGCCAAGGCTCTTGCAAATGCCGGATACTTGCGGTTCTTGAGGTCTTTTTCCGAAGCCCCGCCCGCGGGAAACGTCACGGTCCAGCCGCCGATGCGTCTTTCCAGCAGCATCACGGTGCCGTAGTTGCCCAAAAGCACCGACAGAAGCCCCGCTTCATCGGTCACAACCGCCATGTCGGGCGCGTAACGGGCAAGGATGGTCCTCGTTTGCGCCGACAGCGGACTTGAGACGACGGCAACGGCTCCGTCGCAGGTGCGCAGCAGCTCCTGTGCAGCATAACGCTCGTAGGTGTTGTTGAGGTCGCACACAAAGACGGGCCAGCCCGCGCTCCAGGCCGCATAGGCCGTTCCGTTGCGCGAAAGCGCGGCCATCGCTCGATGCACGGTCTGCGCGAACTCACCGCTTGTCTTTTCATAGTAGCGCACGAGACGCAGTCGCAAGGCGGCCTCCCGCGTGATCCAATGGCCGTCGTAACCCGATTGAAAGGCGCTCACCGATGCGCCGAAATATTGCGAGTTGAGCTTCAAGCCGTTGCGCCCGCGCTTGGCTTCAAGCATCTGACGAAACCCGGCGGTGAGGCTTTTGAGGTCCTTCACGGTCGCGGTGAGTTCCTTGGCATCCGGCACGGACAAGGCTGCAAAGAGTGCGGCCAGGTCGTTTTGGGCCTGCTCGGGATTCTTCGCGGCCTTCGCCTTGATCGGGTCCAGGAGGTGCCGCACGAGCGACAATGCGAGCACGCCCATGTCGGAGGCCGTGCCCACGGGCATGGCCTGCGTCTCGGGAACCCAAAGCGAATGCGCGGCGAAGTCTCGGGCGGCGGCCGGATCCGTCACGATGCGTCCTGCGGCAACGCGCCTGTCGTCGGCGTCCATCTTGGCGGTGTTCTGATTGATCTCGGCGCGGCTGTGATATTTGGTCATTTTTTTGTTCGGTCATTCGTTGCGGTTGTCGTTGTTCTTTCGCTCAAGGCGCCCGGGCGTCTGCGGTCTCATCCTCCAAGGCCGCCTCCTCGATCTCGGCGGCAAGCTCCCTGCCGTCAAAGGTGAGCACCACGACCGTGGGCACGGCCTTCAAGGCAAAGCGGCGCATCAGTACGCCTCCTTGATCGGCGTACAGGCGCAGGTTCATCGCTCGCGACGCCTCCGAGACGTTTCCTGCAGTGGCCACCGGCCGCATGCCGGAGCCGACGGAAGGCAGCTTCATCACAAACTTCCTTTGCACGGGATCGTCCGCGTTGAAAAAGACGTAGCCTCGGGTAAAGCCCGAGAGCACGTCCTTCACGGGCGTTGCCATCGAGCGCACGGCGTCGGCGTCGAGAATCACCATCCGGCGCTTCGTGCTGACGCGCGCTTTGGGCAGTTTCAGGTCCACGGGCGTTTGCGCATGGCGCTTCATCGTCTCCGCGGTCTTTCGCTGCTCACTCCTGAGCAGCCCCAATCGGTCGGCTTCCGCGACGCGGGTTTTCAGGAGCAGCTCCCAGTCGGGCTCGATAATCGGTGCGGTGTTGGCCACTCTGAGATCAACGCCGTCTTGCTTTTCCAGCGACGGCGCACACGAGGGGCACTCCGTTGCCTGTGCGCTTCCTAACAGAAAGACCCACACCCATCCCCAACGGACAAGCGCTTTACCCGTCGAACTCGACGTCCGAGCATTGGATGCCGGAACATCGGTCCCCGTGAGCGATCGCTTTTGCATCCCTCTCATCGATTCTCCCCATCGCGTCGGATTTCCTTGAATCGGGCAACGGCACCCTTTTGCACCAAATCCACGATCTCTTCTTTGATGCGTTCCGTCGCATCCTCTCCGCCGCGGGCCATCGCCACCACAGCTCGCGAATCCAGCAAAAGCAGGTTTTCCCTCGCGGCCACTCGGGCACAGGCCAACACAAAGAGGTCGTCAAACGCCTCGTTTGCCACGATCACGTCTTCCAGGGCGGCTCGTCCTGCGAGGTCCAAAAGTGCTTTTTTGGCCGCCTGACGGTCGACGACGGCCGGCCGCGGAGCAAAGACCGTAAAACTCGTCACCGATTCAATGGCCCTGCTGCGCAAACCCATCAAGTCCGTGGCGAAAACCCCTGCAAGCAGACACACCCCCGCCGCAGCCGTCCATACGCCCGTGCGACGCAATCGATCTTTGATGAACCGCAGGCGTTCCTCCCAAATGGTCTCATCGCCCTCGCGAGCCAAACGTTGCGCCGCGGCCAGAGCTCGGAGATGCTCCTCGCGCCCCACCTCCTCGTTGATGCGGCGTCCGGCCTCTGAAAGACGGCCGACAGGAGGCCGCTCGGATTGATAACAGGAAACGGTTTCGGTCTCGGACGTCACGGGCTGCTGTTGACTTTGTTCCATGGGTTTCGGTTCCGGTTTGGGTTGGGCAACGGACATCGCATGAGGGTCGGGTGCTTCAGTGACCTTGGACCTCGGCTCCTCCACTTTCTCTCGGGGCACGTCGGCTTCAGGTTCATTTGTCGGCTCTCGGGCCGAGACTTCCCCGGTCTGCTGCTCGTCATCATCGGCGTCTTCAACCTCGGGCACCTCCGCCGTGCGACCCGCAGCCTGAGCGGCGACGCGGATGCGGTGATGATCCTGATGCACGTCCCAGACGCGTCGGACTTCCTCTTCGCTCAATCCGTTGGCCTTGGCCAACTTCTCAAACTCCCCTTGCTGCATGGCGCGAGCGAGCGCCTCCTCGTGAAAGGCCATCGCGTCGGGCTGCAGACGCATCGACTCGTAGCGCGACCGCTCCCAGATGCGGCGTCGCGCGGCTGCGGACAGGGTTTCACCCTTGGCGGGCTTTTCTTCCTCGGGAATGCGCACGAGGACGGGCGATTCACTGGGCTCGTCAGTCACGTTGCGTACGCCTTCAAATTCGGCCTGCGATTGCTGCGGGGCACCCCAACCCTGCGCCACGGCGGCAAGGCTCTCGCGGGCCCGTCGTTCGGCCATTTGCTTTTTCGGGCTCACGGGGAGACGGACGCCGGTCTTGTTTTCTGTCATGTCAGTCAATTCCTAGCCTGCGCAGGTCTTGCGCGCCACCTCGGCGATCGCCTGCACGGCGCTCTTACCCTTGGCCTTTTCCCGTCGCACGGCGTCGAACACGTCGGCTCGGGTGGAAAACGCGGTCATTGAGAACGGATCGAGAATGAGGCGCCCGACGACACCCGGAGCATCGCCCACGCGGGCCCAGACTTCCGAATAGGTTTCGGACACCGTGGTAAGGCCCGAGAGCGTGCGTTGCAGTGCCGGGTCGCTCGTGAAGGCCGCAATCCCCTCGCTTTTCTGGCGAAAGAGGAACACGCTGTCGGCGTTTGCACGCACCGCCCGGGCGGTCCCCGACATCCGAAAGTCCTCCATCGACTGCGAGATGCACACGATCCCCGCGCCGTATTTGCGAAGCGTGCGGCAGGCCCACTCGATAAAGACGCCGGACTCGCCCGTCAGGAGCCGCCAGGCCTCGTCAATGACGATGAGTTTCTTTTCGCTTCTCGGACGCGTACGGATTTCCTGCAGAATGCGCATGATGCAGATAAGAAGCACGGCGCTCTGAAGAACCGGTTTGTTGGCCAAAGCCTCCATCTCGAGCACGACGAGCGCGGCCTCGAAATTGACGTTGGCCTTGCCTTCAAACCATGAGGCAAAGCGTCCGCCCGCGGCAAAGGGCGACAGGCGCACGGCCACGTCGTGCAGAGCCTCGTCGCGCGTAGCCATGAGCTGCAGCACCAAGTCGGACAACTGCGGAATGCGCCCTTCGCTTCGTGCCTTTTGCACCACGGCGGCGATGTTGACCTTGACGAGTTCCATGGCGGTCATCTCCATCGGAGCCGAGCCGTTTGCCATGGCTGCGATGATCTGCGCGACCTCATCGAGCGTTTCGGCCGGATCCTCGCCTATCATGTCCAAGGGATTGAGGCAAAGCTTTTGTTCCGCTTCCCGGGCCTTTTCAAAGTCGATGAACTGACCTTTGGCCAACTCCACGCACGTCTCGTAGCTCTTGCCGATGTCAAAGACCCAGACGCGGCCGCCGGTGGCAAGAACCGACGTGACGATCTCCTGCGTCAACACCGACTTGCCCGAGCCCGAGGTGCCCGCCACCACGGCGTTGTAGTTGCCGTTGCGGTTGGCAAAAATATCGATGGGCATGAGTTCTCCGCTGCGGGCCACGAGCATCAGCATGGGCTTGCGTTTCGTTTCCGATGCTCTTGCCGGACTGCCTCGAAACTCCCCCACCACCGGCAGCATGTGTCCTGCCGCCTGGCGCGTGACCGTGTAGGCGCGCCCTGCCGTCTTGATGTCGCGCATCAAGCTCACGCCCGCTTCCAAAGGAAGACTCTGCATCAGATCCATCACCTGCAGCCCCAGGTCGACCTGCGCCTGGAAACCCGCCGCGGCGAGGACATTGGCGGCGTTGTGCGCGGCGGCAATGCCTTTGCCCGCAGACGCATACACGATCATGGTCTGCGCGACGCGCGCGAGCCCCCTGCCGTCTTCGCAGGCTTTCTGTGCTATCTCGAGGTCCCGTCCGCGCTCGGCGAGGTCCGTCAAGAAATGCCCGATTTCGGTGTTGACGAGCTGCCGCACGCGGGCGTGTTTCATGGCAACCAAGGAACGGTCCTGCGTGAGTGCAGAAGGCTCGACGCTCGTCGTCCACAAGAAGGGCGTGTTGATGCGCGCTCGGGACGCGGCTGCCGCTCCGAGCACGATTCGCAATCGCGACAGATGCGTGTGAGCGGGCAACCCGGTCACGGCCAATCCGACGGCTTCGACGGCGTTTTCCCGAGCGTCGGCCTTGGCCGTCGGAGACGCAAACACAATCCCGTCGCGGGTGACATCGATCGTGGTGTCGGGAAAGACCGCCGCGGCTCTGAGAACGTCGGGTCGCACGCGGGCTTCGTCGTCGGACCCTGTCTTGGCGCGATGTCCCGCTAGGCTCGTCTCCGGCAGCAGACCGGCGGCAGCCTTCTGGGGATTGACGATTTCGCGCACGGTGTCGATCCAGTCCTGAGCGTCCCAGGCGTAGGCGTAGATTCCGAACTGCTTCAGGGCCACTTCGATGCTCTGCGACGCTCTCAGAAAATGCGTCAGGGCCTGCGAGGAGCGACCCTCGAGAATGTGGAGAAGCTCGGCTTCACCCGGAGCACAGACGACCGACAGCCACACGCGAAAGTGCCGCACGGGCGTGTGCGTTTCAAAGGCAAGGCTTCTGGCGCGCTCATCCATCATGCGGGCGCGGCGCACGGCCATCTCTTTGAGGACCCCTGCGGCATCCTTGGGCAAACGCTCGGCACCGGAGCGGCTCCTGACGTACTCCGTCAGGGTTTCGCGAACAGAAGCTGAGCTTGCAAAAAGCGACACGGAATAGACCGATTGGCCCGGCATTTCAGAAGACAGAATCCGCTCCAGGCCTTCTGCCAACGCGTTGTCGGCAGCCAAAGCGGGCGTCAATTCAAAAACGCGCCCGACGGCGGAAACCGGCGTCTGGCCTCCGTCGTTCAAGAAAAACACGCCCGAATCCTCGGCGTAGTAAAGCACGCTCAGCACGTGGCTGAAGCGGTCCACAACGGGCACGCCCGAGCCTCGGCGCACGTCCCCCGTCATGCCCGTGACGTTGCTCTTGAGCAAAAGAACGTCCTTGAGACGGTCCCTGATGTCGGCAAGCCTGCCCCAAAGGCCTTCGGTCCGGTTTGAGCGTCTCGTCACGGTGCGGTCTCCGGAGCGACTCGTATGGCGCGCGTTCTCACCGACTCGATTCTCCAGGCAGCATCACGCACGCGCATCCACACGCGCGAGTCGGAATGAAGGTCTCCTGCGGCATCCACCCAAGGCAGAATCCAGAGCATCACGAGACGCTCGGGAGCGCGCGAGGACAGGTCCTGATGTTTGATCGGGCCGTTGACGGATAGCCGTTGCCGCCGATCCGCTTCGACGGGCGTGCTCGTCACCGCGATGCGATCGTTTCGGATCGGCTCCCGGCCGAGCGTGTCGTTGGTGTTTGCCGAGTCGACACCCGTGAGCGTTTTGGCTTCCGACTTGACGTCGTCGGCATGCTCTCGCTCATAGGTCGCCGAAACGGTCGTGCAGTTGACCCCGCCCGAAGCCGGGCAGCCGAAGTCCTCCTGCGCGCCCACGAGTCCGGTTATGTTGCCCGCGCACCCCGTCAAAAAGACCGGCAGGAAAGCGAGTGCCGTGTGAAAGGCCTTTTGTTTGATTCGCTTCATGGTTCGTATCTGAATCTTTATGTGTTTCTTAGTCATAGAGAGCGCTTGCGGCCTTCATCTGCTGCCCGAAGAGTTCGGAGCTGTTGACCGCCTCACCTTCGTCGGCTGCAAGCGGCATGGCTTGGCCTGCGGATTCCTGCGGCGTCGTTTCATCCACGGCCACCGTCAGCCCCTGCGAGAGAATCAGATCGACCTTGCGGCCCGAGTCGATTTCCAGACACGGGAATATCTTGTCGGCCAAGCGGATGTAGTAGTCGGCGATGCGATCGAGCGCACTTTCCAGCCCCTCGCCCAAACCGGCGCGGAAACTGTCGCTCACGGTCGTTCCGACCGCTCCCGACGTATAGGTCGTGGTGTCCTGAGCCGACAGCGAGACCGCCTTTCCCAGACCCGAGATGGAACCGGTGAGAAGCGCACTTGCAATCGCCTGACCGCTTCGGGTCACAAGGCGCGCTCTGACGCCCGTCTTGCCGTCGTCGCCCGTCACATAACCCTGGATGCGTGCGTCCAGAGCCTTGCCGCTTTGGGTCATGCAGCTCAGACGCTCCAGACGAATCCAGACGCGTTCGCTCGAAAGGTCGCCCGTGGCGTTGGCCGTCACAAAGCAAGCCTTGACGTTGGCGCGAAAGGCGTTGGGAAGACGCGCAAGGTCCTTGATTTCGAGCAACATCGGCACGGGATTGGAAGAAGCCGTGCCGCCCGTGGAAACCGTGGCGCCCGCAAGCACCACGGCTCTGGCGAAACTGCCGGCAGGCAGATAGGTCCCGGCGGCTTCGTTTCGGGCGCGATTGGCGGCAATCGGCGTATCGCCCGCGTTGGCTCGCTTGGGCGTGAAACGTTCTCTGGCCGCCGTTCGGATCGCTTCAAAGTCCTTCACGGGATCGGTGACGGCAAGACGCTTCAAACGGGGACTGTCGATCGGGACAACGGCAGCAGCACCTGCGTTCATTGCGGTGCCCAGGCTTTGGGCTTCCCTGTTCGCGCCCTGAGCGGAAAACGGAGGCAATTCGGTCACGGGAACCGAAGTGTCGGACGCCGCGTCACTTTTGCCGGCGGTGCGCTTCCCTTCCTTGGCATCGAGCTCCTTTTGAAGCCGCATGGCAAGTTCCTCGATCGTCTGAAGGCGCTCGGTCATGCCGGCGAGCTTTTCGTCGTACTGCTTCTGGTAGCTCTGCTTGTCGAGCGCATCGGGCTCAAGTCGAAAGTCGCTCTTATAAACGCGCACGGGCTCGGGTCGTGCCCGACGCTCGTCGCCGGCGACGATCATGGCGCCCGTCACAAGCACGAACACCACGGTTAGTCCCGCAACGGCCGTCTGCACCTGTTTTTTCTTTTCCTTTTGCTGTGCGGCAACGCCGCTTGCCTGCGAGCGCTCCTTTCTGCTTTGCGCAAAGCCCTGAAAGCGGTTGAACATCGACTTCATGCGCAGTTTCAAGGAAAGCTTGGAATGCTTCTTGGCCATCGAAACGCCTGCGGTCTGCTCGCTCTGAGACTCCGTCGTGCGGCCCTGCGAGTAGATGGCATCACACGTGTCATCGGCTTCCTGACAGGAACGGGTCTGATCGGAATCGCTGCCTGCGGCGCTTGATTCGGGTGCGGGTTCCTGAGCCGAGTTCGGGGTTTCTTCAAAGGCCGAGGTGCGATTGGGCTTGCGCTCGTTTGCCAGAATCTCAGCGAGCTCCCGTTTGGCCTCCTGGGCTTGCATGTTTTCCTGCCAGAAGACGGCCTTGTCGTTGTCCGAATACGTAAGACCCAGTTCCTTTGCCATCCTGTTGCGCTCGGCTTCAAAATCAAAAGGCTTGTTTGTCATCGACGCTCCTCGGTACGGAACTGCGAGGGCACGGCGCCCGAAAGTTCGGTCAAGGCGCTTTCAAAGACATCGCGGCCGCGCAGTGCCGCCTCTCGCGAACGGATGATCGTGACTTCGGTCTGCAGCCGGTCTCCGGTGAGCACTTCCTGAGCAACGGCCAAGACGCCGCGGATGACGCCCGCCAGGCGTGCTGCGTCAGGCACCGACGCCTTGGGAGAGACGCGTGTAAAAAGAAGCGTCTCGGTCAATTTGTCGGCGGTGAGAAAGGCCCGGGTTTCTCTCACCTTGAAGCCTTCCCAGTAAACGGAGCCTTCGGGTGCGGGAAGACTCGCAAAACGACGGTCGTCCTCGGCGCCCGTCAGAGAACCCACGGCACGAACGTCGTCAGCGACATCTGCCGTGACGCTTTTTTGCACCAAGAGCTTCAAGTCGCTCACAAAGTCTCCTGTGTTGAGTTTCATCAGAGGTGCGGCAAGTGCAATTCGCGTCTGCCGATCGTCGGCGGCCCCCGCCACATCCGTCTGCGGCACCAGATCGACCGTCTGAGACGGCACGGCGCTCACAAAGAACTGCACGGAGAAGTTTTCGGTTTCGGTGTTGAAGAAAGCCGACGTCACGTTCTCTGCAGCCGAATTGAGCCAAGCCGACTTAACCTTCACAAAGACGATCCCGCGCTCTTTGTCGGCGGAGACTTCCAGCGCCTGGGTGTCGTAGACGACGTCGGTGATTTTCTGTCCCTGTACGCGAACGAGGTTGACGTGATCGCGCGAGAGCGGATGCGTGGCGGGATCGGCGGCAGAGGCAGGGTTTGCAAGAGCAAATCCAAGCGCACAGACACCGGCGAGCGTCTTTGGCAAAAAGGCGTTCTTCATTTGGTTTGTTTGTGAGCTGTTAGTAATGTTTCAAACGCACGACGCCGGGGCTCTGAAAATTGTCTCAGAGCGGCGTTTTGGGTTTGTCGTGCTTGGGTGATTGATGCGCGTCAGTTTGGCGTATCGGGAGTTTCAGCTGAAACGACGGTGGCTTCGCTTTGCGTGAAGGCGGCGAGTTCCGCGGCCGGATCCGAACTTTGACTCGGTCGGATGGTGAGCTGAGAAATCTGCAATCGGCCGGCCGTTACAACATATCGCATGCAGACCGTTACGTCGCTCGTTTCGGTCACGGTGCTTGCGATCATCATGCGGCGTTCGCCGGTCAGGCATACGCTCTTGGCGGTTTCGTCCACGGCGGAGGCGTGACGGTAAAAGACGCTTGACGCGTAGTTGCGAACGAGTTCAGAAGCGCCGCGGCGCACGGCGCTTGCCATGGCGCCGTAGGCTTGAGGCGCAACGTTTTTCAGGAAGATCTCGGCATTGGAAGAAGCCGTCGCCGGCGTCATCGTCAGAAGAACGGAAGCCGACTCCGAGGCAAAGGACTCCATCAGATTGGGACTCACCGAATCGTCGGTGGCGATGTAGGTTTGCGTGGCCGCCGGCGACAAGACGATCGTGCGGCTGTTGTCGTTTTTGGTAAGAAGCGTGAGCGCCAAGGCGGCATTGGTGACGAGACTCACGCCCAAGGCCGCCACAATGGCGCGTCGGATCTGCAGATGGGCGGCGGCTTCGGCCGAGACTGTCTGAATGATTCGCTGCATGGGTACGGTCTTTTTCGGTTTGACTGACGGCGAGCGACTCGAATCGCCCTGTGTCTTCTCTGTCTGTTCGGTTTGGGTTTGACGTTGTTCGGATTTACCCGATGAAATGGCGTCTGGCGCTTTGCGGGACACGGATGAAGAAGTCCGCCGGCAGATGCCAGTACGCAAGCGCCACCGCGCGGGAGGTGGATCCCCCGCCTCGGGCCTTTTTCCAACCCCAGGCAAAGAGAAATGCTCCGATGATTCCGGCGGTGAGGCCCGAAACCAGAAGCCCGGCAACCAACCCGCCCATGGCGGCCAATACATAGTCGCTCTCCCAAAAAAGCAATCGGGAGCGCGCATCAAGCGTTCTCGGTACGGGAATCGGCTGCATGTGTCTTTCCTTTTGATCGGTTATGTCGGGGGTTTAGTGCGAAAGGAGCCTGTTGCCAAGAAAGCGTTGCAGGCCTCTTTCGCACAGGTCTTTGCTTAGACTCCGACGCCGTTAAAAAGCGTGTCGATGATCGCGGGCAACATCAGCAAGGCCACTGCCGCGCCCATTGCCGTCACCGCCGCAACCACGGAGCCGCGAACCAACCCCGTCAAAAGGCCCACGAGCAGAAAGACCACTGCGATCGCTCTGCCGAGGTAGCCGCGCGCCCAACCCGACACGAGCTCGTAGAGCGATTTGAATTCCGCTCCACCCGTGGCGGCGGCATGCGCCGGATCCGACATCAAAAGCAAAGCCCAAACGGCGAGCACCGTCACGAAGCCCCACTTGAATGCCTTCAGGCGAGCTTCGTCCGACATGGTGAAAAACATCGTTTTCTCCTTTGGGATTGCACAAAAAAACGATCGGCGGCGGTTTGTCCGTCCCGACCGTTGTCCTCCGTACCGAGCGCAAAGACGTCCCCGCGCCCGGGACGGCGGCGAATTCTTCGCAAAGTCGCCCGCGCCGTCAAGGATTTTTCGGGACGCTTTGGAGCGTTTCCGAGAAAGTTTGCCGCAAAAATTTTCGTTGCTCCGTGTCGTGTTTCCGACTCGAATTTTCAATGCCGTCAATGGTTTAACGGGTCATACAAAAGCGTTAGGAGGCCCTAACTTTTCATCAAAAATTCGCAACGTGCTCCCGACTCGTGTAGTCTTCGCAGTCTTGTTTTTTCGTTGCCGCAACAATATGTCGATCGCTGACATTCGAATGTCCAATCGAGAACGCATGTGATTTGACGGTCATTCGCAAATTCCCGTCTATTTGATTTCTGCCGTAGTTTTTCAAGTTTGAAAATCGGATAACGGCACTTTGCGCCCGAATCCCGATTTCCAATTCCGCCGCCTCGGCTACCGGGCTCTTCGGAGCATGCCTTTGATAACTCTTTGTTTCTATTTAGAAATCCCTCTTTAGGCTTTACCTTTTCATTTTCATCCGTGCTTTTTGTCAGCACTGTCCCCCTGCTTTCTCCAATCGACGGATGATGCCGGCGGATTCTGTCCGGCTCAGGCCCGCATTTTCTTCCAATCCGTCTTGCAGAAAAAAATATTTTTTCAGGCTATTTACATTTCAGTAAATTTTCCCTAGATTGCCTCCCTTCGCTCGCTCGCGAGCAGCCCGATGTTCCGATATTGGACACCCACCTTAACTCCGAGCGCCTTATCGAACAGCCGTTGCGCTTATTCGAAGCGAATAATCGAGCGGTTGAGAATCGCAAAGTGCGCTCTTACTTATTTGGCCAGAAAGCAGTTTGAAATGACCAAACAAATCGAAGCTAAGGAGAAGACCTTTGTCTCAGCATGCAAAAACCACATCGCTCCGCGGCCAACACCGGTCCGCACACGCTGGAGCGTTCAGCAGGACCTTGACCTGCGCTTTGCCGCCTCGATCTTCGCGGACGTGGAAGGAGGCGTTCGAAGCGCGATGATCGATCGCCTGCAAATGGCCGTTCTGCGCTCTCATCAGCCTCTGGAAATTTCTGTGTTGTCCAACGCCGTACGCGTTCTCGGCAACTGTCGCCACGACCGCTTTCACACGGTCGCCCGCGCCTGCGACTTGCAATACTTTCTCTCGCTTTTTTGCTCCACTATGACCGCGCCAGAGATCAAAGGCATAAGGAGTCGCTGCAAGTTTCACTTCGCCGCCACTTTTGAGGCTTTGGCGGACTTTGAGAAAAGCGCCACCACAGAGCGTAAGGACTGCCGCCTGGTGTTTGTCGACATCACGCCGATGCGTTTTGAGAAATATTCCCTTTTGCCCGACGACGGGAAAACACCGGAGAGCCGTCGCGGCGGGAAACTCATTCGCTTTACGATGCTGCGCGCAAGCACCAAGATGCATCACGCGATCTTTCGGGCGAAAGTGACGCCGACTACTGACGTCGTCACCGAAGCCCGGGCTTTCGAGGCGGCCAAGGCCGTCACGAGAGATGTTTTCCCGCAAGGACTCTTTGTGAGTGAACCGCAATCAGAGCCGCGCGAGCACCGCACGATTGTTGCTACCACCAAAGCCATTGATGCGGCGGAAGCCGTCGCACAGTTCATCGTCAACGCGCTTGCTGCATACCGCACGGGAAGCAAGATTGCGTTGGCGCTCTCGGACGCCACAGGCTTGGTTGATCCGACGGCTTTGAAGAAGGCTATTGATCGGCATCCGCTGAAGGTGCAGATTGCGGTTGGGTATTTGCCGACAGGGAGGTAGCTAAGGGTGTCACTGCAGAAAACCCAACGTCACGCATACATGTCGCTAATTGAGCTTCTTGCAGGGAAGCACATCCGAGGAAGCCTCAGTCAGAGTGTGTCTAAATGACAACATTTTCTTGATAAATAAACTCGGGGGGGGTAGGATCGCCTGCGATTGCTTTCTTATTCACCTTCGGGAGGCTTTATGTTGATTAAAAGTGTGCAAGGGTTCCGACCCTTGATGTCGAGCAAAAAGACGGCTGTATCTCTTTGCGTTGCGTCTTTGTTTGTTCTTGGTGCAAGCGGATCTGCAGCGGCTGTGACTCCGGTTGACAAGGATGTCTCTGAACATACCGGACAACAGGGAGGGTATTTGCTTGTCACTGGTGAAAACAGCGTCCAGGTGCAAGACGGCGTGACTTTTTCCAAGAATTCGGCTACCAGTGTCGGCGGCGCTCTTTCCATCGTTGATGTCACCAATGGTGCTCAGATTGGCAACAACGTGACTTTTGATGCCAACCACTCCGGGACGCAAGGCGGCGCCCTGCACAATCAGCGTGCTCAAGGCACTACTATCGGCAACAGTGCCGTATTTAGCAACAATGTGGCCAAAGGCTACGGCGGCGGCGCCATTTATCAGGACACCGACGGTGCGGCAACATCCGTAACTATCGGTACCGGCGCCAAGTTTCTCAACAACAAGACGGAATCCTCATACGGCGGCGCCATCATGAATTTCAACGCCGGTGAAGAGGCCAAGATTGTGATTGGCGCGGGAGCCGAGTTCAGAGGCAACATCGCCGAGAAGCATGGCGGCGCTATCGCTTCCTTTGCCGGACAGAATGAAATTGGTGACGGCGCTGTGTTTGCAGACAATGCATCGAAGAGCAACGGCGGCGCGGTGTTTGTTTCTGACTGGGGCAGCAAGACAGATAACACCACGATTGGCGACAATGCAACGTTCTCTGGCAACACAGCTGTCTACGGCGGCGCAATATCTGCTGTCGATACGACAAATGGTCCGCACATTGGGGACAACGCGGTTTTTGACTCCAACATTTCTGATAAGCAGGGCGGGGCTATTCACAATCAGCGCGCGCAAGGCACTACTATCGGCAACAATGCCGAGTTTAAGAACAATGTAGCCAAAGGTTACGGCGGCGGCGCCATTTATCAGGACACCGACGGTGCGGAAACATCCATAACTATCGGCACCGACGCCCAGTTTATTGGCAACAAGACCGAAGCCTCACATGGCGGCGCCATCATGAACTACAGCAACGGTAATGGGGCCAAAATTGAGATCGGCGCAGATGCTCTTTTTAAAGAAAACTCTGCGGCTAAAAATGGCGGCGCTGTGTCCAACTGGGCAGGCGAAATGACCATTGCAAGCGGAGCCAGCTTTGAAGGAAACCATGCCGATGGTGATGGCGGTGCTGTCCATAATGCTAGCTACAACAACAAGAGTTCTAATCTCTCCATCAAATCGGCAACGTTCGCAAACAACAGCTCCAATGGTAAGGGCGGTGCCATCGCAAACGATTCCGAGCTGCGTTTGACGGGGGACAACCTCTTTTACGGCAATACAGCCAACGGTGTGGCTAACGACATCAGCAATAGCGGAACTTTGTACATCGCAGACGGCAAGACGTCTCTTGGCGGTGGCATCATGAGCACCGGTACTGTTGATCTGACAAAGGCTACGCTTGCTTTGGGCGGAACCTCTGAAATTGCGACATTGACTGGCTCCGAAGCAACGCTGGCCGTGTCAACGACTGACTTTGTCATTACTGACAATCAGATTAAGGATCTGTCTGTTCAGGCCAGCGGTCAGGTCAACGATGCGCTTAACGGCAACATCGATGCCTTGACTGCCAAAATCAGCGGCGAACAAGGGTCCCTGGGGCCTGTTGTTATGGCCGAAGGTGAAGTTGTGGGTGAAGTCATTGACGATGGAAACGGCAATCGCGTCGAGAAAGTGAATCAGCAGAACGCTGACGTGGCCAATATGTTGTCGCATCTGCCCACGATGTTTGCTCGTATCGAAATGAATGATTTGCGCAAGCGTATGGGTGACCTGCGTTCGTCCGAGGGCGCTAGCGGCGTATGGGCCCGCTACGATGGCGGTAAGATGAGCGGACTTGGCATTGACAACAAGTTCAACAAGATCCAGATTGGCGTCGATACCGCACCCTCGTCGGATTCGTTGCGCTTTGGTGTGGCTCTGAGTTACACCAATGGTGATGTGGACTCGCACACCTCTGGCGCGGATACCGATACATACAGCTTGTCCGGCTATGGCATCTGGATGGGTGAGAGTGGTCAGTTTGCCGATGTCATCCTCCGGCTTGCTAAATTTGATACCGATCTGTCGACGCGGACCTACCAAGCGGATCTTGATCAGATGGGATTGAGCCTGTCCGGCGAATTCGGCTGGCGTTTTGCCCTTTCCGATCTGACCTATCTGGAACCTTCGGTAGAAGGGACGTACACCTGGGTTGATGGGGACTCGTTTAGCAGCGGCAGCACGGATTACGAACTCGATTCGACCGACAGCTTCATTGGTCGCCTCGGCGTGGCCGCGGGGCTGAAGTGTCCAAACAACAAGGGCGACGTTTATGTTCGTATCGGCGTTGCGCATGAATTCATGGGAGACACAGACTTTTCGGCACAATCCATGAACATACCGCAGAGCCGCCGCGTGATCAGCACAGATGGACAGGATACGTGGATTGAATACGCCATTGGCGCCAACTTCAATATCACGTCGAATGCCTATGTGTTTGCCGACATCGAACGCACTTCGGGTGCCGATATTGACGAAGATTGGCGCGCCAACGTGGGATTCCGCTACGCCTTCTAAAAGCCGTCCTCTTCGTTGAATAACCGCTCCTGTGCAAAGCGCTTGATTGTTACAAGCGTTTTGTGCGGGAGTTTTTTTGTCTTTTGGCGTTTTCGTAGAAAATCTTTCTGAGAGTCTCGAACCGTGAGATTGACTGGATCGGTGAAAAAACCAACCTCACCATCGCTCTGGCAGAAGGAAATACCAACACCCAGCTCGAATTGGTCGGTGAACGTATTGGCACTCTTACGCTCGACAACAGCGATGTTGAATTTACCGGTGATCAGCAAAAGTACAGCTTCGAAAAAATCAACGGCTCCGGCTCGTCTGAGATTCGCTTAATCGGCAATGATCGCACCCTGCAAGCCGATGATGTAGAAGGTACCCTTGGCATTTATTCCGATCATGCAGGTGATGGTTCTGCTCCCTTCGTTAATCTCGGCGGCGTTTCCGGCACCGATTCTGTTTCCGTGACCTTCGGAGGAAGCATCGCTGATACCATCGGTTCAGAAGCGGATGTGGGCAATTTCTTCGACCAAAACGTGTCCATCACGGATGACACCGCTACTGAAGGCGCCTACACCGGCAAGATCGAAGAAACTGCAACCAGCGGTGAAATCATTTACGTCGTAGACGAAGTCGGCAATACGACTACCAAGTTCAGCACTTCCACCGTAGCTGATTCCACCAAGGAACTCGCTGCTTTGAACGCCATGGCATGGAGAACGGAACTCTCTACGCTCACGGACCGTATGGGAGCCATTCGTACGCGTCCTTCCGATCTCGGCGCATGGGTTCGCTACAACGGCGGCAAGCTTTCCAAGGATGACGCTTGGGGCGAACTCAAGATGAACACGGTTGAGCTCGGCTTTGATATGCCCGTCGGCCAGTCTTCCTGGGTTCTCGGTGCATCTTTCTCGTACGGTGACGGCGACGGTGAATTCGAAGCCGGTATGACCGACAACAAGAAGTACACTCTCGGCTTGTACGCCACCTATATGAACGACAGCGGCTGCTTCCTCGATATCATGGCCAAGATCGGTCAGGTGCAGTCTGACTTCAACTTTGCTACCAAGACCGGTGTTGCCGATGACGGAGACATCGATCAGTTGGGTTACATCTTCGGTATCGAAGCCGGTCACCGCTTCTCCGGTGAAACGCTCTTCATCGAACCGCAGATCGGTTTGGTCTACAGGTACTTGGACAGCGAATCCACCACGACCCAGACGCGAGAAGTTGATCTCGACTCTGTCGAAAGCTTGATCGGTCGTGCCGGCATCATGTTCGGCGGCAACTTTGCTCAGGACCGCGCAAGCGTCTACGGCAAGGCCTTCGTTGCTCACGACTTCAAGGGCGATGTGGACGGCCGCGCTCGCGCTCTTTCCAACGGTGCTCAATGGCGCAGCTTCTCTCAGGAACTGGCCGGTACTTGGGGTGAATTCGGCATTGGCGGCAGCTACCGTGTCACCGACTCCGCTTCCGTATCTGTCGACCTGAGCAAGACTGTCGGCGGCGACATTGATGAAGACTACATTGTCAACTTCGCTGCTCGTTACATGTTCTAAACGCTAACTGATCCGAAATAACATACCCCGCGGAACGACTTGGAAAATCTTCCGCGGGGTTATTTTTTTCACGGCCTATCAGTAGATTCATCTTTCACACCTCGGACTGCCGATACAACAATCGAGGTCAGGCACGCCCCTTTTTCAGCGTAAAGCAACCAAAGGCTGAATCCCTTACCGTCTTACTCCTGAAACTGAATGAGCTGACTGACATTTTTGGCAGACCAGTCTGTTTTTCATGGTCTATTTTGAAACAAACTCAGTTTCGAACCGCCACTTTTTGGGGATTTTGTGACATACAATCGAATTGTTTTTGCAAGACAACTACTTTTTCAAGCAAAAACAAATCGATTTGCCTCGGCGAGTCTGATACCGGTCCGACAATTACCTTCACGTGGTAAGTGCGGCCTTCCCGTCAACAGTTGAGGCTTGGTTTCCACCACTTAAGGCAACGTCCGGAGTAAGGATTCTGCTTTAACCAACATACTGTAGATCCATGAAAGTCCTTTTGCCCCCCCCCGTCCCACCCGCCGCTGAAACCTCATTCAGCCTCCGTTAATCCCGCCTCTCGCTTACTGAAGCGAACCTACCGCAAAAGTCTAATTGCGTCTGCGCTGATCAGCGCGATCTTCTCTTCTTCCGTTTCTTTTGCCCAAACCCCGACGGTGCCCGACGGCGCTCTGTCCGAATTGCTACCCAATACGTCTTGGTCTCTCGAAGACTCCATCGCCGATCAAATGCCAACGGTCAATTGGACGCCGGATTGTTCCGATCCAGCCAAGTGCGCGACTTACGACGGCAGCGATAAAAACATGCTTGTCAATATCGACCCGCCTATGTACGGCGGGGCTGGTTATGACGCCTCCTTGTCGCCCTTCTTCGACAACAGCAACATAGGCAAGCACACAGACAAAACCCTTATCGTTTCGTCTCTGGAAGGTGTTCAAGGTTTCATCTATGCATACTCCAATACGAACGGGTATATGGATGAAACCGCTATGCCGTCAGGTATCGCAAGCAATAACACGCTGATCATTGATCTCAACAATCAAGGCGGTGCAGCTCTCGAAATCCGCGGTGTCACCGGATTCAATGTCGGTTCCGTCCCGACTGTGGCCGCTACAGCTATCGCCAAGGGAGGCGCGGTCAACAACCATGTGTTGATGCGAAACTCCTCCATTGTCGTAAAAGAAATTCCCGATCTTGCAGGCGAGAATCGTCCCGGCTGGCATATGGCAGCAGCCTCCGTCTACGACGTGGAAGAAAACTCTTCCGGCAATGTGGCTGTCCTTGAGAACGTCACGATCAAGATGGATCCGAACAAAGCCGAGAAGGATCGTTACTTCGTCAAGGTCGGAGCTCTTTACGCCGCCACGCTCGACGAAGACGTCACCCTCAACCAAAACTCGCTGTGGATCACCGGCAGCGAAATTGACGCAAGCGCTCTCTACGGCGTGAGCATTTACGGAGGCGCAGCCTCGGCCACCGCTGAAAACAACAGCGTATACATCAACAAAAGCAAGCTCTGGCTCAATCCTGTCGGAACGAGCAGCCGAAATAACGAGGCCGGTATTTATGCCGTCCGAAACGCCGACGTTGCCAACAACAATGTCGTGGAAATCTCCGACACTGAAATCACAATCGGCGCCGGAGAAACCGATACTTCTTCCCTTCATTTCGCCGGTGCCTTCGGTGCTGTAACAGCCAAAGGCAACACCCTGATCGTGCGCGACTCGAACATCACGAGTCAGCACAAGATGACCTTCGTCGGCGGATACGCCAACAGCGGCTCGAGCATCGGCAATACCGCACAGGAAAACTCCGTGTTCATCGGCGGAACGACGCAAAAGATGACCATTACCGGAGACGTTGACACGACGGTTTACGGCGGCTCTGCTTACGCTTCAAGTGCCGATCAAGAAGTCAGCGCGCTACGCAATTCGGTTGCCGTGACAAATCTTCAGGCAAACGCCATGTATGTCTATGGCGGACGCGTTTGGGCTGGGAACCAGGTCATTGACCACAACATGCGTGTTGAAGACAACGACGTGTTGCTCTCGGACGTTGAACTCAACGTCTTGCAGGCGATCGGCGGCCGTGCCACCGGCGGAATTGTTCAGGGAAATGACGTGTTCCTGACGAATGTCACTGTCGCAGGTGCGGCAAACTCGTTGTCTGTCTTGGCCGGAGGTCGCATTGATAAATCTGGTCAGGCCAACGGAAATCAGATTTTCATTGAGGACTCCAAACTCGGCGGCGACACCTCCATCTACGGCGGTTACGTCGGCAAGGCCGATGCAACCAGCTCTGCTACTGACAACCGCGTCGTCATCGGCTCCAACGTGACAGCCACAGACAGCAGCATGCTCAAGCTCAAAGATATTTACGGCGGTGTCATCGAAGGCATGGGAGCGCTCACCGGCAACACCCTGATGACCGCCAGCCGCTTTGAGACAGAAAACTTGGACGGCTTCCAGCACTACGAGTTCATTGTTTCTCAGGAACAGCTCGACCAAGGTGCCTTCATTACGGTGACCGGAGCCAATCAAGTCACTCTTGATTTGTCTGAACAGAATGGTTCGACGATCGGCATCGGTTTGTCCGGAGGCCAATCGCTCGCACAGGGTTCGTACACACTGATCGATACCGCCTCAGGCTTCAAGGATGAACTCGGCAACAGCATTCTGGCAGGAACCAATCTGGATTCCCTCAAAACCACGCTGACCACTACCAGTACGCCGTCGATCATTCGTATCGAGTACACGACTTATGACTCGGAAGACTACGACCTTTCAATCGGCGGCACGGACGGCAATGACCTCATCCTCAACATCAAGGGTGCAGGCGACACCGCCACAGGTATCAACTCCGAAACGGACGCTCTGATGGAGTCGTCTCTTTCCACGATGACCACGCACTTTGCGGCCGACGACCTCTTTGTCGATGCCGTTTTGAGAAGCCGCGACGGCAAGCGTGACGGTCTCTTTACTGCTGCCCGCGGCGGCAAGTGGAGCTACGACACGCGCACCCGCATCGAGAACAACATCGTTTCGGGCCTTCTGGGTTACGGTGCCAAATTGTCCAACGACCTCACCATGGGCGCCTTCATCGAAATGGGCCACGGTAGCTATGACACTCGTACACATGTTGCCGGTACCACGAAAGCAGGCGGCGGCAGCCACAACTACGGCGGTCTGGGCCTCTTCGGTGACTACGCCATGCCTTCCATCGAAGGCTTGCACTTCACGGGTTACCTCAAGGTCGGTCTGCTTCGCAACGAGTTCAACTCGAACATTGCCGGAGCCAATGTTGACTACGACCGAACCGGGGTCTACTGGGGCGCGCATCTGGGTACCCACTACGACTGGGATCTGACGCAGTCCATTCGCTCGCGCGTGTTCCTGTCCTACTTCTATGACGGTCAGGGCGACGAGAGCTTTGACATTGCCGGCGAAGGTGATGTGGGCGGGGCGCACGTGAGCTACGACGCCATTCACGCGCACCGCGTTCAGTTGGGTTCGATGTTCGAGTTTGCCGTGAGCGACACCTGGCGTCCCTATCTGGGATTGACGTTTGAGCAGATTCTTGCGGCCGAAGCCAAGGGTACTGCCACGGACGCTCAGGGCACTATGGATCTCAACAGCAGCGATCTGGAAGGTTCGACCGGAATCCTGTCGGCCGGCTGGACGTACCAGGACGGCAACTTCTCAACCGAACTCGGCTTATCCGGCTACGCCGGCACCCGCAACGGCGTGAGCGGCCAGATCCAGGCCAACTGGAAGTTCTGATCTTCCGTCGGGAGGCTCAGCTCGTACTACTCGTAAATGCAAAAGCTGGATTAATTCACAGATCCGTGAGCTGAGTCTCCTTTGGATTTCACATGTCAAAGCATTTGGGGATTGTTCTCCGAAGAGATCGCCCCTCTGTCATTGTATTTTTCGTAAGGAGAATTTGAATGAATCGTTGGCTGTCGAGAAAGCCTGTTGCCGTGTTGGTGGCCTCGCTTTTTATTGGTGTATCGGCTCCCGATCTTGCTGCTAAAAATTGGGGACAGGGCAGCGATGAAGACGTTTCGAACGTTAATCTCGAAAACATCGTTAGTTCCGCCGGACCCAGCATCACGAGTGAGTTTTACAACGGTGCTGTTGCTATGGGCTGGGGTGCTTCAGCCAATGTCAGTAACAATACGCTGAACGTGGACAATATCGTTGTAACCGACGCGGCACCTGATGAGGTCAACTTCACCGGCGGACGTATCCACAAACCTAATCAAAAAGAAATCTCGAGAGATTATGGGAATGACGACCCTAACGATGATGAGACAATCCGTATAAAAAAAGGTTTTCTAACAAACACGGCTAACCATAATACGGTCAACTTTAATTCTGTTAGCAGCGCCTCCGGCAGTACGCTGATTCGTGTATCAGGCGGATTTATTCGGGGGTTTGGTGGCAACAGTGTCGACTATCCGGAAATTTCTGGCACAGGCGAGGCTAGTTTCAATACCGTTGTGGTGAGTAACTCCAATCTTGCCTACGCCGAGGTTTTGGGCGCTGATATTACCGGAGACAAGAACTTTGTTAAGGGACAGTGGTATGAATCTTCGAGCCTTGCTCCCATGTCGTCAGCTACTCTCAATGAAAACAGTGTTGCAATCAAACAATCGGAGTTCGGCACGGTCTACATTGCCGGCGCATCCACGGACGCAGAGACAGCGACTGTCAACAAAAACAGTGTGCTGTTGGATGGCGTGACGATCAAGAACGGTCACACAAGCTTTATTGTCGGCGGTAATGCCAACAATGGTGAGGCCTCCGGAAATACCGTCGAAATCAAGAACTCCCAATTTGCCAACAATGTGACGATCTACGGCGGAAAGGGCGTAACTGCAACGAACAATCATGTCATCATCGGCGAGAATGTGACCTCTTTGGACGGAGGACGTCTCTTCTTGCAGACTCTTTACGGTGGTTGGAACGGACAGTTTTCAAACATTCCGGTTGACACCGGAAACAAGCTGACGTTGGCCAGCACCGTACATACTCGGGATTTGGCGGGTTTCCAGCACTACGAGTTTTTGGTCAGCAAAGAATTGCTTGAAAATAACACCGCCATGCTGCAGGTGGCCGGAAACATGTGGAGCCCCGTGCAATTCAAACTTTCCGGAGAAAACCATACGACCATTGCCATCGCAGGCACAGATGTCTCCTTCAAAATCGGAGACAGCTATACGCTGATTCAGAGCGCAAATGGTTTTACCGATGAAAACGGTACGAAGATCACCGCCGGCACCGAGCTTTCCAGTATCAAGAGCGATATGACGCTCACCACCTATTCTTCTTTGGTTCGCACGCACACCGATACATTGCTCGCCGAAGAGTATGAATTGGTAGTCAGTGAAGACGGCGAATCGCTTTCCATGAATGTTGTGGACGAAATTAACAATGGACCCGGAGTAACTGAGATCAATCCCGAAACGGATGCATTGATGGAATCGTCATTGTCGACCATGACCACGCATTTCGCGGCCGACGACCTCTTTGTCGATGCCGTTTTGAGAAGCCGCGACGGCAAGCGTGACGGTCTCTTTACTGCTGCCCGCGGCGGCAAGTGGAGCTACGACACGCGCACCCGCATCGAGAACAACATCGTTTCGGGCCTTCTGGGTTACGGTGCCAAATTGTCCAACGACCTCACCATGGGCGCCTTCATCGAAATGGGCCACGGTAGCTATGACACTCGTACACATGTTGCCGGTACCACGAAAGCAGGCGGCGGCAGCCACAACTACGGCGGTCTGGGCCTCTTCGGTGACTACGCCATGCCTTCCATCGAAGGCTTGCACTTCACGGGTTACCTCAAGGTCGGTCTGCTTCGCAACGAGTTCAACTCGAACATTGCCGGAGCCAATGTTGACTACGACCGAACCGGGGTCTACTGGGGCGCGCATCTGGGTACCCACTACGACTGGGATCTGACGCAGTCCATTCGCTCGCGCGTGTTCCTGTCCTACTTCTATGACGGTCAGGGCGACGAGAGCTTTGACATTGCCGGCGAAGGTGATGTGGGCGGGGCGCACGTGAGCTACGACGCCATTCACGCGCACCGCGTTCAGTTGGGTTCGATGTTCGAGTTTGCCGTGAGCGACACCTGGCGTCCCTATCTGGGATTGACGTTTGAGCAGATTCTTGCGGCCGAAGCCAAGGGTACTGCCACGGACGCTCAGGGCACTATGGATCTCAACAGCAGCGATCTGGAAGGTTCGACCGGAATCCTGTCGGCCGGCTGGACCTATCAGGCAGGCAACTTCTCGACCGAATTGGGTCTGAACGGCTACGCCGGCACTCGCAACGGCGTGAGCGGCCAAATCCAAGCCAATTGGAAGTTCTGATCATCCGGTAAGAGACTCAGTCAGCCGCATCACGAAACGGGGGGTTTTAAGTTTTGCGGTGAAGAGCTGACTGAGTCTCCCATGGATGCCAATTGCAAAAAACTGAAAGCAATCAGGGAGTGTCTGTGAACACTCCCCAAACGCCCCACCACCACTCTTGAAGAATCCACCATATGTTGCTATCGCATTATTTGCGTCCGCTGTCCGTAGCTGTCATTGCCGCTCTATCAGCCTCTCACCTTTCCGCAGCCCAATGCTCCAGTGATGCTGCGAATTGCAAAATTTACAACGGTGACGGTCAGGGACTGAGTGCTACGAAAGATTTCGGCTATTTGAGCGGAAAAGAGTCGTCCAGCCAAAACCAGGTCATCATCAATAGCGGTCATGGCTTGACCGGTATCGTACGCGGAGCTGCTTCCAATACTGCAACCAGGATTTCCGACAATGCCGTAATTGTCGAGTTAAGTTCAACCGATGCACTTCGCGCTAGTCAACATCATTCGATTGGTGATGGCCCCTATATTGCCGGAGCTTCTGTTCGTTATTCCGGCTCTACGACGCACTCGCGCAACTTGACGAACAATTCCGTTACGTTACGGGGAGCTGAAGATGCTTCTTCCTCCGGCACCAAAGCAACCATCTGCGGAGGTTCCATATCAGGAGCTTATATTACGTATCAAACATCCGAAACCGAATCCCTGGACTTGACCCTCGCAAACAATCGTGTGGTTTTGGACAATGTTCGATATGAATATGATAAATCCGTCGCTCACCAAGACAATTACATCGGTGGCGCGCACGTAGAAGTCAGTCCCAAAGCCGGCATCATAAAGGCCGACGGCAATGCAGTTGATATTCAAAATTCCATCGTTGAAGCCAATAACATCAGTGCTGCCCGAGTCGAAACTCAGCTTAGCAGCAGCGCTAAAGCAACAGCTATCGGAAATTCAGTCAGGATCACAAACTCAGAAGTAACGCTCAACGTTCAGAACAAAAACGCGTCGTCGGATCCGATCGGTCGTATTGTTGGGGTCAGTTTGGCCCGGGGCGACGCTGAGGACAATATCGTTGAAGTATCCGAGTCGACTCTCACCTTTGAACTCAATTCCGAGTTCGGAAGTCTTGCTGCTGTAACACGAACCAACAATGCAAACGACAGTGCCTCTTCAGGCAATGCTCACAGAAACGGTCTCAAACTGCACAATGTGCAGCTGGCAACCAAAAACCAAGGGTACTTCGATTTCAATGCTGCGCAAGTTGTAAACGGCGACGCCCGCGAAAACTTCATCGAAATAACGGGGCAAAGCAAACTGACTTTTGATTCCACCGCCAGAATTTATGCAGTTAACTACAGAAGAAACGACTCGACAAATGCTGCTGTCCATACTTTATCCAACAATCGTGTACTTATTCGTGGCGTGGACTCAGACAATAGAGTCGATCTTTCTTTAAACGACGTGATTATCACTGCGGTATACAACGGGACTGTCGGAAACCTAGCTTTGAACGGAAATACGGTCAACATTGAAAATGCGGTGATCGGGAAAGAAACTCCTTCCTATGGACAGATCAGTGCCGTTAATCATTCAGATAAAGGAACGGCCACAAACAACACGGTGACCATTGCCAACTCTGAAGTCAACGTAACCGATATCACGGCTGTTCAGTTGGGAAAGAGCAGTGAAAGCTCGGCAACCGGTAATGCCGTTGTCATCGGTCAGAATGTTTCGTCAACAGGTAACAATCATCTAGTTCTTCAACGGCTCTATGGAGGACGGATCAACTACAGTATGACGACGGCGACGGAGTTCAATCAAGCTTTCAGTGGCAATTCGCTCTCCTTAGCCTCGCGTGTCGAAACTGGTGTTTTGCAAGGGTTCCAGCATTACAACTTCCGATTTGATTCTGACTTTTTGAACTCCTCAAGCACGCCTTACGTGACTGTTACCGGCAACACCGCTGTACTGCTTCATAAAGACGAGGCTACAGAGAAGAGTTCTACCGTCACACTTTCCGGCGTGACGAATTTCCAAAAAGGTCAGGAAGTCGTCTTGATTGATTCGAAAAAGGGTTTTGTGGAAGCAGACGGTACTCTGTTCCAAGAAGGCAGTTTGGATTGGCTCAAGCGCGACTTTACTTCCACTTCCTTGTTGTCTCTGGTTCGCACTCAGACAACTTTTGTCAGCGCGGAAGATTATCAGCTAGGAATTGAAAACAATCAGGACGGTGACGGACAATCACTCGTTCTTGTGTGGGAAAAAGATCCATCAAACCCCGACCAACCCGGCACAAATCCGGGAGAGCCGGAAAATCCGGTGACACCGCCCGAGGGTTCAGTAAACGACCAAACAGATACGCTGGTTGAGTCGTCTCTTTCGGCTTTGGCAACGGCTTTTGCTGCTGACGATCTCTTCGTGGACACTGTTCTCAGAAGTCGGGACGGCAAGCGTGACGGACTATTTGCGGCCGCACGTGCGGGCATGTACAGCTACGACACCAACACGCGATTGGAAACGAACATCGTCAACGGTTTGGTGGGCTTCTCGGCAAGTCTGGGGCAATCCAATGTCGGTGCGTTCCTCGAAATGGGCCATGCAACCTACGATGCGCAACTCAATTCGACGCTTGGGAATGTCCGCGGTCAAGGCTCTCACAACTACGCCGGCCTCGGTGTGTTCGTTGACTACGCGCTTCCTGCGGAAGGCTGGCGTCTGACCGGCTACCTCAAGGGCGGTTCTTTGCATAACGGCTTCAGCGCGATGATCGCCGGCGTTAACGCTGGTTATGACAAGTCCAGCGCCTATTGGGGAGCGCACCTGGGCACGCACTATGACATCAATATGCCGGGGCTGACCACACGCGTGTTCTTTTCGTACTTCTATGATAGACGGGAATCGGAAAGCTACGACATCGGCGGCACGGCCGACGTCGGCGGCGCTCACATCGAATACGACGCATTGAATGCTCACCGAGTACAAGCCGGAAGCATCTTCCAATTCAAGATGAGCGATCGACTGCGTCCGTATCTTGGTTTGACGTTCGAACAGATTCTGGCTGCTGAAGCCAAGGGCACTGCCACGGACGCTGCCGGGAAACTGGATCTCAGAAGTAGCGATCTGGAAGGCAGCACGGGGATTCTGTCTGCTGGCTGGACGTACATAAACGAGCCGGGAACGTTCTCGTGCGAATTCGGTCTGAACGGCTACGCCGGCACCCGCAACGGCGTAAGCGGCCAGATCCAGGCCAACTGGAAGTTCTGATCTTCCGTCGGGAGGCTCAGTTCACGACATACCGGAACGAGGGGCTTCGTTTTCCGGACACGGATGGGCGAGCCGAGTCTCCCTTCGGGGGGGGGGGGCACCGACCGAAGTCGAAAGAGTTTTTTTTTCCAAGTCTTTCCCCTTTTTCTTAATCCCTGCCGTGCGTTCACTAATGAGAAAACAAAACAAGCTCAGCAGCAAAGCACGACAAAACTTTACCTTTACCAGGAGAAATCATGACCTACACCGATTTGATCAAGGCCCTTTCAACAGACGTCAACTGCTCTCAGACGGTCGTCAAACAGATCCTCGAAAACCTGAGCGACCACATCGCCCGAGAAGTCCGCGCCGGCGTACCGCTTCGCATTCCCGCCCTGGGTACCTTTTCCTCTTCAAAGCGTGAAGAACGCCTCGGTCGCAACCCCGCCACGGGTGAGCCTGTCGTGATTCCAGCGAAGATGATGGTGAAGTTCCGTGCCGGCAAGATACTTCAAGACAAGGTGGAACAGTAATTCAGGCTAATAAAGCTTTCGGTTGCCTGCATCGCCTCGAAAGGTTGGGTTGTATTTTCGTGCGCGAGGCAGGCAACCGTCTCTCAAAAACAACCTGCATAACAAGAAAGAAAGGGGCTAAAAGGTGGCGAAAGTTTTGTTGATTCGGTCTGCGCCGGTGACGAAGTCCGTCAACAACAGACAGGGACGCAACGTCCGAAAAATAAGCGCGGAACTCGAAGGCAGATTCAACAACCTCAGCATTCCGCTCACTGTGCGCGATGTCACCGCCAATCCGCCCTCGCTCGAGCCCGAAGACGTGCAGCAAATCGCACAGGAAGTCCTGCTTGCCGACGCGATCGTGCTTGAGTGCCCGATCTTCGTCTACGGTGTACCTTTTCCGCTTCGCGTCTGGATGTCGGCGCTGAAGCGCTCGGGTCGCATGCAGCACCAGTCCGCGGTTCGTGCCTACAGCGCACTCAAAACCAAGACTGTGATTTTTCTGGAATCCATCTCAGAAATGTACGAGTGCATGCTCAAGCAAATCGCAGCCGAACATCTCGCAGATCTCCAAAACAAGTGGAAGGAATTGGGCGTTGAGCGATTCGAGTCTGTCAGCCTGGTGCTTGACAGCGGCATGACAGAACTTGAGGAAACCCGCCGATGGAATCAATGCGCTCAGGACATTGCCGATCTGGTGAAAAAACTTCAGTGGCGCTGGAACTCCGACACGTAATCCGTTTGTGTAAATCGTCGTGACGCGAAATCAAGCGTCAGACGATCTTTCCGCTGGTTGTAGCACCAGGATCAGTCACTTGTGATGCCATCGTGCCATTGGCGTGCCCGCCCAGCTATTTAACCCCGCCGGGTTCCATCTCCCTACCCGACGGATTTCAACGTGTAAGCAAAGGAATTTATTCCGATGCATTTTTTGACTAGGAGAGAAACCATGAAAAAATCTTTGACCGCAGCCGCAGTTCTCGGCGCTTTTGCCGGGTCCGTTGCCGCTGCACAGGTTCAGCTCTACGGTATCCTCGATACCGGCTTTGCCTATGTACACAGCGACATGGCCGTCACGCGTGACGGCCTTGGCGTGGATGCTACTGACAGCTTCTCGATGGAGTCCGGCATGCAGTCCGCCTCCCGCTTTGGCTTTAAAGGCACTGAAGAGCTCGGCAATGGCCTCACTGTCGGCTTCATTCTCGAAAACCAGTTCTCGGGCGATACGGGTGCGGTTTCCGACAACGATCACTTCTTCCGTCGTGAAGCCTCGCTTTTCATTCAGGGCGGCTTCGGTAAGCTCGCCCTAGGTCGCATGGGTTCGATCAACAGCGGCGTTAGCTCCTGGGGCAAGCACGGCGCCATGTCGGCTTTCGGTACCTCCTGGGGCGGTTATGCCGGAAACGCCGATAATCTCTTTGGCAACGCCGGCATTTGGGACAATGCAGTTGCCTACGAAACACCCTCATTTGCCGGCTTCAAGATCTTTGCTCAGTACGGCATGGGCAATCAGGTCGACGATGGCAAAGGCGGTCTCACCGGCGTTGAAAACGAATCCTCGAGCGATCGTTACTACGCCATTGGTGCGAGTTACGACAACGGTCCTCTGAGCTTGTACCTGTCGGTTGACTCCATCAACTACGCAACCTTCGGCACGACGGTTGCGCCCGACAAAGAAGTTGACGACAGCCTCTCCGTTCGCTTCGGCGGCAGCTACGATTTTGAAGTCGTGAAGATCTATGCGGGCGGTGCGTACTTCGACGAAGCCAAGATCTCAATGTTCTCGGGAGCTGCCGGAGACTGGCTCGGCACCTACTATCCGAAGTACAAAGGGGATCCCAACTCCACCATCGCCAACGTATCCAAGATCAAAGGCTGGAGTCTTGGCGTATCCGGCAACTTTCCGCTCGCCGGCGGCAACTTCCTTGTTGGTGCCGGTTACCTGGATGCGAATGCTGCCGATAGCGTCAAAATCAGCAACCCAAACTGGGTGGATATGGAACTGTCCCGCTGGGTGATTTCCGCCGGTTACGCTTATCCCCTTTCCAAGCGCACCAACGTTTACGGTGTTGTGACCTACAACCGCGACAGCATCGACAATGCCGCCGCAGCCAAGACCTCGGCCGATCCGACGGTTTACGGCGCTTTGGTTGGTTTGCGTCACCAGTTCTAATCTGAAGGCGTCTTTTTAAGACTTACGCCCGCTTCGGTTCTGACTGAGGCGGGCTTTCTACTGCCGTGCGCTAGATTACATAAACAGCGAATTTCCACCGGCTGTGTTTTGTTCATATAAGTAGCGCCATCTATCTGAGTCTTACCGGCTTCAACGTTACCGTGAGGTCCTTGTCGAGATCAGCAAACTCTGCATTGGCGTTCTGCCATTCCTTACAGAATTTTGATTTTTCTAAAAAGCTTTAAGCCTTTGGGCGCCATGTTTTTTAGCTTTCATTCTCAGAGCCTCCAAGCGAATGGTTTTGTCGGAAAGCCTATCAGTCAAGATCAAGAGCTCAATGTACGTATCGCTAACCGCATCCGATCATTACCAACAATTTTCAGATCAGTCTTCGTCAGCAAATCACGCTCCCGTCAATACAGCTGTTGCGGCTTCGATTTTTCGGACGAAAGACATTCGGGTAATTCCCGAGAACGTGCCAACGAACCTACCAATGACCTACCACCTGCCGCTGGTTATTGGTAGGTTATTGGTAGGTCAATTCATCGGCAATCGTTCCTTGCTACGTCTCCAAGGCCGTGATGCAATTGCCAACACAGAACACCGCAGACTCCGAACTTGTCGTCCAACGGTCTGAAAGCGCTGTCCGTCGTGTCATCAAATTCGCTGCAGGTCAACAATTCCGGACACTAGGCAAGTTGCGTTAAAAACAGCCTCAATCGTACAATGGTCAAATTTATAGCCTTCTGACGATGCAACCAGGAGATAGCATGACCACACGATATTACCCGACGGGGGGGCAAATCGCCTTAATCGTTATACCAAAACACTCCTCGCTTCCGCTCTGATCCTCGCCTTCAATTCCGCTCAGGCGCTCGTTTTAACTCCTCCCGCAGATCCCAATGACTGGAATGGTCCGGGTCGTTGGCACAAACTTGAAGAGGATCCCAATCCCGATTCCGAAATTAATGAATATACATTGGAATCAGGTAGTGCCACTTTCGATAGCATCACCGCTTCAATCCACCCTCTCATCACCAATTCAGAATTTTTCGTTACTGCCACAAACGGTGCGTCTCTTATCGTTACCGGCACTACGAAGGTTATCTCAACTTCAGCCCAGTTCGACACGAGTTCGTTTGACCAGGGAACATATACCTTCCATGCAAATAGCGGCAAAGTATACTTAAATGGTGACATAGATGTCACCGTTGTTCATGATCTGCCTCCTGAAGACCAAGTCAAGGCCATCGGTGCCAACGCCTTCTATGCGCAGGCTGGAGGAACAATTGAGCTCGGCTCTGCCGGCACCACGACAAAAGCCTGGGTATTGGCAGCAAAACCTGACCTATTAAGTGCCAAAGAAGGCGGCACCATCACCATCAAGTCAACCCATAACATGATGGTTGGCTCCATCGATACGGTCGGAAATCCGATGGATGGATACGGAACCGTAACTGGTATATTTTCCGGCCAGAGTTCGTACTGGTTTGGAGATGAACAGAGTTGGAACAACGCTGAACTTATAGAGGAAAATAGCAACTTATTGGGGCAATTTGCCTTTGCCATAGGTAAAGCACAAGCTGAACAGTCTGAAATCATTGATCTCGTTTTCGAGAATGGCTCCCAATGGTCATATCTGGGTGTACACGACACTTTCTACAGAAACGTAAGTGGTGTTGAGATGGCAATCCAGTCCATCCCCAAACGCATCAGCAACATCACCCTTCGCAACGGCGGCATCATCAACCTGTTTGATAAAGATCTGGAAAATAAATGGAAAGAAATCGGCTTGTGGGATCAGCTTGTAGAGCCCGATAAGATCAAGCATGACTATGTCCGTATCGGCGACCTCAAGGGCACTGACGGCATCTTCCGTTTGGACCTCGATTCAGACGACCCTGCGAAAAGTGACATGATCTTCATTGAGGGCACGTCTGAGACAACACAGACCCGCCACTGGATCGAACCCTACCGCCCTTCTCAGCTTGTGAGCGTTTCAGCCGACAATACGCTCACATTCGCTCTCACCCAAAAAGAGGCCAATGACGTCACTTTTGCTGACAAAATCAACATCTACGGCGAAACGCTCTACGACTACGAATTGTCCATTGACAGCGAAACGATTGACGCCGATGATCTCGAAGCTCTAGAAAAGGAAATTACTTCCAACTACACAGACTTCGACGACTTTAATGCCAGCGATTATGAAGACGGCACCAGATGGTTCATCAATCGCGTCACTGTTTCCGAATCGGCTGCGACTGTCGGCGTGCGCAACGCCGGTTGGGCAGCCTATGACACCGTCATGCAGATGGATCGCCGCGACCGTCGTCTGCGTGAAACTGCGTTTGTTGACAACAACTCCAATGACGGACTTTGGGTTCGCATGCAATACGGCAGGCTCGGAGCTGAAGACGCCTACAAGTCCGACACGACCACCGTTTACGTGGGTTACGAACGTCAGACTTCTGACAACAACCGCTTCGGCGTGAGCGTCTCCTACATGGACGGCAGTCCCGACTTTGAAAACCTGAAGGGAGGCGGTGATCTGGAACGCTACGAAATCGCCGTCTATGACACCCTTACCTTCGGCAACCACTACCTGGACTTCGTGGGACGCTTCGGTCATTTGAGCTCAGACTTCTCATCTTCAAGAAGCGCAAGCTCGATTTCCACCCAAGGTGAATTCTCGACGAACTACTTCGGCGTTTCTGCTGAATACGGCTATACGCTCAAGTCTGCGGCAGGTTTCTTTGCCGAACCTCAATTGCAGATGCAGGCGACTCGACTTGAAGGCTACAACTACGGTCTGCAACGCGACATGTCAGTTGATGTTGGACAGGAAACGGCGCTTGTCGGACGTGCCGGTCTGAGACTCGGCAAGCACTTTGCCGGTGAACGCAGCTCGGGCGAAATCTACGTTCGAGGCGACCTCTTGCACCAGTTCACCGACGGTCAGTTCGGCCACATCCGTGACCTTGAGGATGTTGAGGCTCTGCATTGGGGAGATGCCGGCACCTGGACAAACTTCGGCGTAGGCGGCTATTACCAATTCGCCAACAAGTTCTCGATGCAGCTGGATCTCGAAAAGAGCGCCGGCGGCGAGCAACTTGATGCCTGGATGGTGTCAGGTCATCTCGTCTACAACTTCTAAAGCCTGTCGAGGCAAAACCTCAAAGAGTCGGCGCCAAAGAACCGGTTGCCGACTTTTTTGTCGTCCACTATCAACTTTACACGCGATCGGTGCTGTGGTCTTACCCATTCTTCATGCCTGCCGCAATCTGTCAGAATTTCCCGATCTCCGCAAATGGCACAATGCCATCCAAGGGCGTGTTCCAGTTGTCAGCCTTAATCTAAAAGGGCCCCAACCGCGTAAAAATTCGTCAGTCCATTGAAAATATTGGTTGACAGTTTTCCGCGGTGTGACTGAATAAGTAGACAGTTTTTTGTTTTTTGCCTAAAACTGTCGACAACTTTTTTGCAAAGACCTGATTTGGTTAACACCAAACGATCTCGTCGGAGAGTCTTCTTCGGTTCTATCCTTGCATCATCCTCCTTACCATGACGACGTAACGAGCCGAGGTCAACTTCGACTCAGGGGGTGATCGTGTCAAGCCCGAAGCCTCGTTTAATGGAGGGGACCCGCGTAGCGGGGCGTAGACCGTTCATCGGGGCGTAGCGGCTTGACGCGCTGACGGATCGCACAATTGCGGCGTAGCCGGGAAAGAAGAAATCTTTCCCGGTCTGCCCAGCGGCGAGCGATCGAATTCAATGCCGCAAGGCATTTTCATCGCTTCCTGTCGTTGAGCCGTCAACGATTGCTTTGACCTCTGCTCCATACACGTTACGCGAGCTCTGAAGCAGGCGCTCATTGCGTCGCTCAGACCACGTTTTCCAGCACCGTTTTTGGCTCCCCGATTGTCTGTGAGCCTGAGCAGGTGTTTGATAGTTCAAGCTCAAGTGTGGCCTGACATTGTTGTAGACATCAATCGCTTTCTCAACATGGCACAAGCAGTCAGCCAGATCCTTAATCTCCACGTTGTTGAGCCATTCGCTCTTAATGATCCCGTTAACTCTCTCGGCCTCAGCGTTCTCCAGAGGATCTCCGCTTTCGGTCATCGAAATACTGACGCCTCTGGACTGTTGGGCCAACACGTAGAGCTTGCGCGAGCCAATACGAGGCATCATCTCGCGATGCTGACTGACACTTTGCAGAATCAATTCGTTTGCGGCTTCGGTGTCGAAATCCTTGACCGCTGAATGCTTGTAGTAAGCCTGGCGGCTATAACCAAACAGCGCACAGCACTTGTCCAAACTGATGCGAGGCCAAGTGCTACGCAGCCAGCCTACTGTTTGGTGCCAGATTTTTTTCGGATCGGAATGTTGAACCGCTGTTCGGCCAGCTCAATCATGTGCGAGTATCCGGCACTACGCATTTTCTCGAGATCAAGGGCCTTTTTGAGCCACTTGATCTCCTTGAGAGCTTCGGACAGGGTGAGCTCTTTGGAGTCAACCTCGGGCTTTTGTGAGGTATCAGACAATAAGCTCTCCTCGATATAGCGACCAATCCATCCGTAGACGACTTGGACGCTGCTGAGATTGAAGCGCGAAACGATTTGCTCAACCGTTTGCTCTTTCTCGAGCAATTGTCCCACAGCTTCAGTGCGTTCATCGGGCAGGGCTCTTTGCCCCCATTTTGCACAAAACTGCCAGTTGCCTGTTCCAACAAAGTCGTTTTCATCCATTTTTGACACGTATTTCCTTTGTGGAAAGTGTCAACTTTTTTCAGGCCAAGACAATTGAGGATCACCTTAAATCAGAACGAATAATTGAATCGACCGATTATGAGCCAGGTATTGTCGACGTCGCCGCCGAAGGCGCGCTCAACATCAAGCTGCAGACCGTAGGCGCCGCCCCAGGAAACGGCGCCGCCCAAGCCAAGCGTCGTCCAGGTGCCGCGATCACCCCATTCGGTACGAAGCTTGTGTCCGTCGTTGTCGCTGAAGACCGCACTCTGTCCGTCCGTGAACTGGTGGTAGACGTCTGCACGTGCGTAAAGTTCACCTGCGGCGTAATCGTCGGCAAAGTGACGTCCGGCACGGAAGCCGGCACGCCCTTGGAGGCTCGTTTCGCTGTCGGCGTCAACACTCATGCCGCGCTCCGAATTGTAGTCGTAACTGCGCAGGAATGCCGCCTGCAGCTGAACCTGCGGCTCGATGAAGAGGCCGGAAGGTTCGTGATGCAGCGTGATGCCGTATTCGGCGGATACCGCAGCGTAGTCCTGATCAAAGTCGCCCGTCGTGTGGTAAGCCGAGCTCGCGACGTCAAATTCGGCGCTGACACGACCGATTCGCCCGACGAAGTCGAGGTACTGGGTGCCGAACGTAACGGTGTCATACAGTGCGAGTTCGTAGCGCGTCATGTCGCCCGTTCCCTCGCCGTTGAGGTCGAGATAATCGGTGCCGCCCTTCGTGTAGCTGAACCAAGCACCAAGCGTATTGCCCGGAACAATTTCACGGTCGAACCCGACATACACTCCGGTGCGATCCCAACGATACTGCCCTTCGATGCCGGAGCGCCCGTGCGAAACACGCACCCAGAGGCCGTTGTCGCCTTCATGACTGCGTACGGCTTCAGCGAGGCGGCGGTCGCGGCGCTCCATTTCAATTGCCGCGTCGTAGGCGGCGTAACCCGTACCCGTCATCGCCTGTGCCGCGGTTGATTCTTTCATCGTTACGCGACGGATGTACCAATTTTCGCCGCCCATGTAGATGTCTTGCTGGGATTCATCATTAAGGAACTCTTCAAGGGCTTGCGTGAATTCCTCGCGCTGCAATGTATCTTCCGTTGTCGATCCGTGAGCAATTTCGAGCTCATAGTCATAGAGGGTTTCACCGGCAAGATTTTCTTTGTCGGAGAAGCTCACCGAATCTTTGGCCTCTTTGCCGACAAGCGCAAAGATAAGTGTGTTTTCCGGGGTGATCGGTTCAAGTTTCAAAAGATCATTCGGCTCGAAGAAGTGGCGGCCCGGCTGCGTCGATTTCTCGATGAAAACCATGTCGCTCGCCTTCTTATCGATGCCGTTCAGTCCGAGTCGGAAAATACCGCCGCTTCCTCTCAGATCGCCGATTCGGACGTAGTCGTGGTCGACGATGTACTTGCCGTCCTCGAGCTGATCAAGAAGTCCGACAGAATCAAGAAAATTCCGAATGTCTTCGTCAAAGAGGTTGACAATGCCGCCGTCTCTGAGCGTGATTGCACTGATTCGCTTCGGAATGGCCTTATCGGGTGCGATGTTGAGGTACGACCACTGAGCACCATTTTCGAAAGTCAGATCCAACTCGCCGGGCTGACCTTTACGATTATCAGCGTTCGTATTGAGGTAAGAAGCTTCGTCCCCATACCAGAACGAATCAGTTCCGGAAAAAGTCCCGTGGACAAGGCTGGCTTCGTAATTCTGTTTAACTTCTGTACTGCTCAAGTCGATCGTGCCTAGAACCTGATTGTGGGTTGAGACAAATTTGATGGTTGATCCGTATTTCGCGCTGATTGCATCGGGAATGGAAGCAATACTGTAAATGCGCGTTGTGGAGTTCGGATTCCCCAATGAAATGAAGGTGTTTTGTTGGGCATAGAGGGTGTTGGCGCCATACGTCGAATCGATGTCGTTTGCATGCGTATTGCGCAGATCTACATTCCCGTTCAAGCAGACTTCGACCGTGTCTTTGGTGTGACTGCCTACAACATAAAACGCATGCGTCGCGCCATTCCATGCGCCCGAAGCAACCTCGTCGGAATTAATCCATACCTGAGTGTCGCCTGCAACGTCGAGGGAATTCTGGATATTGAGTGTGAAGTTGCTTCCGGCAACCGTGGTCTTCGTGTTGATGGAGATCGAATCGGCAACAGTAGGCGAATCAAGGACTAAAGTAGGTTTATTGTCACCCGCGAGGTCGTCATTCGTTATGGTGCCGAGATCAACCGGCGCAGCGAAGGAAATCGAAGCGGCGAAAAGTGCTGAAGAGAAAACCGATAATTTAAAAGGAACTAATAAGGGGGGGGGCAATACATAATTAAATCCCTAAATTTTGGGGTGGGCGCGAAATCCGGACTTGTTAAGCCGGTGAGATAGACGTGAAGCGCTTAAGCGCTAGGCTTGACGGACTTGCTCGTTGCCAAGTCCTCTTCGTATTCAAGCGGCGTCTTCATTGCAATGGAGGAATGAGGACGGACATGATTATAGACATGGATCCAGTGAGCCACGGCGGTGACCGCTGCTTCGTGGCCGGCAAACCTTTTCCAGCCAATGAGCACCTCGCGCTTTAGCGAGCTCCAAATCGACTCGCCGGGCGCGTTGTCCCAGCAGTTCCCCGACCGGCTCATCGACGGGCGCATGTTCAGCTGAGCCAAGCGGCCCTGAAACTTCTGGGAGCAGTACTGCGAACCTCGATCCGAGTGCACAATCGTGCCGGCCACAGAAAGTCTCTCCTGCCTGCGTGTCTGCACAGCCATGTCCAGGGCCTTCAAGATGAACTCCGTTGTCATCTTCGTATCGATCGCCCACCCCAAGATTCTCCGGCTACCCAGATCCATGAAGGTCGCCAAGTACGAGGTTCCGTTCGGCGTCGGCAGGTATGTAATGTCCGAAACCCAAGCGCGATTGAGAGTTCCATGTCTGAAGTCGCGGTTGAGAAGGTTGGGATACACCGTCATGTCGTGATTGCTGTCCGTTGTATTGTAGGGACGCATGCTGTGCCGGTATCCGATGAAGCCGTTGGTTCTAAGCAGGCGCTGAAGACGGTTAACGCCGACCCGGATCCCCCGCTTGCGCAGGAGTTCATGAAACTGACGGTATCCGGGCGTGTAGCCGAGCAACCCGCGCAGGCGGCGGACGCTTGCAAGCACGGTCTCGTCGCTGAGCATTACTCGCTTGGGTACGTGAAGTTTCTTTCGAGGCCAGCCATTCCGGCGGTGAAGCCATTCGTAATACCCGCTGGTACTGACGCCAATGATGCGGCACCGTTCGGAGAGTGGCATGCCATAGAGCTCGCGATCCGCGAGGGTCTCACGAATGAAGGCGTACCTCACTTGAGGCCGGTCGTGCTGAGGTACGCCGCGAATTTTTTTAGCAGCGCGCACTCCTGGCGAGAGCGGGCGAGTTCAGCGCGCAGGCGAGAGATTTCAGCCTGCTCGGGCGTGACTTCGCGGGCAGGATCATCAGTGGAGAGTTTGCCGTTGCGAGCATCGCGCAGCCAGGCGTAAAGGGTGTTGCGGTCAATGCCGAGTTCGTCAGCGACATCGCAGGCTCGACGTCCCTCATTCTGAACGAGGTTGACGGCATTGAGCTTCATTTCGTTGGTGTATTTGCGGCGAGGTGCAACCATGAGAAGGACTCCTAACAGGGGGGCACATTCCGATTTGTTTGTCAAGGGTTAAGCGCAGAACGAAGCCAACTCTGACGCCTACGAAAACGTCATTTTGAGCACAAAAATTTCTGGGATGGCAACCGATAAGCGCACCGCGTTTTAACCCATCAATCGATCGGCGGAATTTCTCTGCTCGTGACACGGAATCGTCACAGGCACACATCTGGATCTAGCGGCCCTTTCACGTCAAACGACGTGTCCATCAGGGCAGCCCACCGCCATTGACAGGCGGCTAGAAACTCCAGTCTGTTCCGATCTGCCGTCCTATGTATTCGTATAGGAAACGCAAGATCATCCCTCAGCGAGATATTCCAGTTGAGAGAGCTCACCCACCGAGAGACTCGGCGATCGGTCGACATCCAGTGTTAAAGCGGGTTACGGCATCTGCCGGGTCAAGTCAATGCACCATTAATGGGGCGCCGTGCATTTTCGGGGGTCAATTTAAAGGACGCTTGACATGATTGGTTCGTGTTTTCCATTGGCATATGCCACACGGCGTGATGACTTATGTCGAGACAGCGATTCTACGGTCGCTACCAATGCTCATCACCCAAGTCGACCAGAATTTACTACCCGATTTGGCTGATTTTTGCCACCTGATTTGGCCACACCAAACCACTGCGCTCATTTTGTGTCACACTACGCCTAAGGGTGCCTTTTTTGATCTTCCCGTCGTAGGGAGGGGTTTTCATGCCCGCTTCAAAACGTTTTCGTCACCGTCGTTCCGCTCTCGCTCTGGCCGTCTGCGCCGTTTTGTGGCCCCTGTCAGTCTGCGCCTCTCCCACCGGCAACATCAATCTCGACGCCATCAACGCGGCAGGCGCCTACGCTCAGGGCTTTACGGGAGCGGGCGTGCGCATCGGCATTCTCGATTCGGGCTTTGACACCACCCACATCGCCTTTGAAGGCAAAGACATCATCAAGCTCTACAGCGACCAGTATCTTGAGAAGTTCGGCACCGGCGTCGATGCCACCCAACAAAGTCACGGCAGTCACGTAGCGGGCATCGCTTCAGGCAACTCCTCCGTTAACTACGGCGTAGCCAAAGACGCCTCGTTGCTTTTGCTCTACTCGACCATTCAAGGTCCGACCATGATCTATGAGGTCGCAGACCTCTACAAAAAAGCTATTGAAACCTATGACGACGTCAAGATCTACAGCAACTCTTGGGGCTGGGTGCGCGGCTTGTTCAGCTACGGTGACATTCCGGACGAAACGGATGCCTTCAAGGAGGTTTTCAACTCCGCCGTCGAACACGACAAACTCATGGTCTTTGCCGCAGGCAACCAAGGAGGACTTGCGCCGGCGGACCCGATTCTGCCGATCATGCGGGACCCTACGAAAGCGGGCCACTTCATCAACGTCGTCAACATCGAATCAGACCACCTCTTTGAAGAAGGATTCGTCCACGGCAACAGCAGCGCCATCGAAGCCTCCAACCGCGCTCTCTTTGCTTCTCTGTGGTCCGTCGCCGCGCCCGGAACCAACATCGTGAGCGTTGAAGCGGGAAGCGACAACGGCTCCATTGAGATGACCGGTACATCCATGGCCGCGCCGCATGTGGCCGGCACCCTTGCGCTCGTGCAGCAGGCATTTCCCTGGATGACCGCCTCGCAGCTGGCCGACTGCGTTCTCAGCACCGCCCGCAAGCCTCAGGAAGGAGTCTACGAGGTACTTGCCCTGCATCCTGAACAAACAGGCGCGGACCCAAACCATAACAACCCGGACTATCACCTGCAGTACGGCGGCAGACTGGATTTTCGTGTCGCCTCGCCCACGTGGTCACCGGACGAAAATAAATACGTCTCCAACGTCTACAAAGAATCCGCCGCCATCGTCTTTTGGGGCAGCGCCGGCACCAAACTTGGTGACCTTAAGGCTCTCAAGGCAGAAGCCGCCGAACGGGCAGCTGCCCAGTGGCGCGAGGAAATCCTCGACGGCTACGAATGGGAACTTGACCCTGACGCCTATCTTGAGGCGGTAGATAAGGCATACAAGGAATGGAAGGAATACTTCATCAAAAACTGCACCATCGTTGAATACGGAATCGGCGCGGGGTTGCTGGATGCGGCTTCTGCCGTGGGCGGCATTGCCGAACTCAACATCAACCGCATGGCGCGTTGGGATGGAACTGCCGAAAAGTGGACGCTGCCGGTTCAGACAGGTCTCAACGGAAACGAACAGATTGCCTACACGCTCAATCTTGCCGGCAACGGCGTGAGCCGCTTTATCAATGACATCAACGAAGTGCGCTGGAATCCGACGCTGCACATCACCACCCAAGATGAATTAAAGGCATACAACGACGCCATCAAAAACGGCCAAACTTATGTAGGTTCGAGCAATCAGACCTCTGCTCCGGATCAGGCCGATCTTCCCGTTTCGCTCGTCGTTTCCGGCACGCTCGGTAAAAACAACAGCATCGTTTCTGCGGGCACTCTCGTCATGAGCGGTCACGCCTCCTACAGCGGCTCCACCGACGTGATCAACGGCGCCACACTCGTCATTGACGGCATCATTGACAACGACGTTCAGTCCGATGCCACGGCCACCGTTGCAGGACGCGGTGTGGTCGGGTCACTGACATCCCGCGGCACGCTCTCGCCCGGAGACGATCTCAACCCTGGTAATCGAATCGGCACGTTTCACGTCAAAGGTCAACTGAAACTAGAAGCGGGCTCATCGCTTGTGCTTGATGTCGGCGAACACACGATCGACCAAATAATCGTGGGCAATCTTTCTCAGGATCAAACATCGTCCCTGACACTTTTGGCAAAATCCGGCCAAGAGAGCAATGCTGATCCCCCATTGAACATCACGATTCGCACGGGGCAATACGTCGATCAAACGATTACCCTGAGCCCGACGCTCTTTTTTCCCAGTTTAAACGCTGGCGACGAAATCCTTGAGCAGGTCAAAGAAGCAAATCTCTCCTGGGGCGGCGGCATTACGTTTGAGTTCGTCACAAATCAAGACGGCAGCTTTGAGATGCACCGTGTCGAAAACAGCATGCAGCGCGTCGGCAAAACCGCTTCAGTCTCGCAAGACGCCATGCGCCGAGCTCAAAAACTGGACGCTGTGATCCAAGCCGACGGCATTCTTTCGGGAACCGCCTCCGAGTTTGTCAGCGCCGTGGATATCCTTTCCGAAAACCTGAAGAAGGGCTTCACCGAAAGCGACAGACAGCTGGTGGCTGAAACCCTGGAAAACACGTTTGCTTCAACCAAGGCGGATTCTCACCTGGCCTTCGATGCCGCCGCGATGTCTCGATCCATTCGCCTGCGTGAGGTGACAGCGCTCTCGCCGCTTACCGATCTGTATGCCACGGATGTCATTCCCGAGGCTTCGCTCGTCGTCGAACGGGCAAATATGGACGGCGCGAAATCATTCCAGAGTACCCGTACTATTCTTTCAGCCGGTGCTCGCCGCAGTTTCGGCGACTGGGCGCTGGGCTGGAAAGTCGGCGGCTATTACGACGACATCGAAATCTCCGGCCCGGACAAGGGAAACGCGCAAGGTGTTTTTGCAAGCGTTTCGGCGATGCGGGAATTCGGTGCCGGCATGCGACTCTTCGGTCAGGCACTTCTGGGCTACGGGGTTGAGGATCGCACAAGATACGTCAGCGACTTCTACGGTTCAAAGCGACTCGATACAACCACCCATGCCGTCAGTCTCGGCGCGTCCATCGGCATCGGCCGCAAATTTGCCCCCGATCAGATCGCGCTCTCGTTCATGCCGTACGCTCAGCTCAGCTGGGACGGCATTCACCGAGACGATGTCCGCGAGTCGGATTCTCGCGTTGCACAAGAATATGAAGATGAACTTTTAAGCGTAGCGGCACTTGAAGCCGGCCTGGCTTTCAAGACGCGCAGCAGTGCCGCCTCCCCGACAGGCAATCTCTTTCTGGAAGGTCGCATTGCGTACCGCAATCGCTTTCACGTCAATGGCGACGAGACATACACATGGACCGGTATACGCGACGAAACCAACGTCGAATTCTTCGACAACCGTCACGCGGCGGCGGCGCAATGCAAGATTGGCTGGGTATCGTCAACCGGTCACGAGTTCGCGCTGATGCTCGACGGTGAAGCCGGGGACTCCGGAGACGAGCGCTGGGGCGCTTCTCTGCGCTGGACGAAGCACTTCTGATCGGACAGAAATTATCGGCTCACCATACGACAAGCGCCGCTTCGAAAATCCTTTAAGCGGCGCTTGATGTTTCTTCTTAAAAATCCGTATCTGAACTATTCCGACTCACCGAGCAATTTGCCGACCGTCTTGTCGATTCTCTCGGCGGTCTTGCCCCACTTCGTGAGCGTCATGCTTCCGGCCTTGTACTTGGCGGTCGACACGATGGCGCCGTTTTTATAGAGCGTCAGTTCCGCAAGACCGAGGTAGGTCGTTGCGTCCCACGAACGCTGCATCACGTAGCTCAAACGGTATTCCGACGTACAGGACGCGGCATCCCGGACCACTGTCGTCTTGATGCCGCGGCGCTGGAATGCCGACTGCAGCGACGGAATGGCCTCACCGATCGTGACCTTGGGATTTTGGATGATGCAGACTTCCGTCGGCATCACTTCAAGCGGCTCGACCATCTTTCCGGTCGTCGTGTTGGCGCACCCGACCATCAGCGCGCATACGGCCGAGGCCGCTGCAAAACCAACTGTTTTGTAGAGCATTTCTGCCTCCAGTGTCGTTGTTGATTCTGTACGGCCACAATAGCAGATTCCGCTCGATGCCAACGAGCTCAAAGCCTTGAATCAACATGATTGGTTACCGGATAACGGAAAAAAGATAGGACATTTCGCCTGCGAACTTTCGATATTCTGAAACTAGATTATTCGGCAAACGACGAATATGTTATTCGTCAATCTACGACTCGAATTTCAGCGAGTACTTCCACTCGACAAATGTCGTAAAAATCATCTTGCTTGCCCGAGCTGTACGTGTGAAAACCGGTTTTGTCATCAAGGCGCCGAACTATGAAAGTGAGGATCCGATCTTCCGACATTGGATCCGGCGCCGCGTTAAATAGAGAATTCGATCGGCTTCCATTCTGTGACAGAGATTTGTCTACGAGTGCCTGAACTCTTCCTCGCAAGAACACGACTCAAGATACCGGAGGACTATGGTAACAATCATCCGGTATCGCTTGGCATGTTGACCTAAAGTTTCGCATCCGAACCATTACGGTTCGCCGAAAAGTTTGCCGGTTGCCCGGTCGAATCTCTCTGAGAGTCATACCTCGCTCAGTTCGCTTAACGCTTCCGACGCCGGCAAAAACGTTCCGACATCTGCTTGTCCGCTCATCGTCGTTCTTGCCGGCGGTCCGAACGTCAGACACTCTCAGCCATTGCCATTCGAACGAATTTCAGCAATGACTCGGAAACGTTGAGCCAGCTTCGTTATCCTTGAGGTTCTAATCCGACAAGCGGATACGCAAGGCGAGCCCATACTTTGCGCGCATAGACCGACAGCATTCTGCCGACGACAGTCGTGCCGGATTTCGCTTCTTGCAATTCCGCGCCATTCTGGCAAAATGCCGACCTTCAAACGGATTTCTCAGTGTTTACCGTGGTCTTCGGACCGATCAAACCTGAACTACAAACCAACCCGACGCGGGCGTTTGCCTGCGTGAATGCAAGTTTCGAGTGTCTCCCTCAACGGAGCTCTCAGCTTGTCTTTGGTGGGTTTTCGCTCGCTCCCTTTGATGGATTTTCAAAAAGGCGAAAACCACTATGCCAATGACATTTTCAACTTGCATTTCGGCTCAAGACTTCGGACTTGCGTCCGAGACAATGATCCCGGGGTTTCAGGCTTCGCAGCTTTCCTGTGCTGCGCCCGCCCAAATCGTTCGGGTCGATCCCTGCCACGTGTTCGATGAATCCTTTCTGCAGGATCTCGTGCTGTGGTGGACCTGGCCCGACACCCGTATCCCGCTCTACATCGCGGGGCCCACGGGCTGCGGCAAAACGACCTCCGTTCTTCAGTTTCTCGCACGCGTCCATGTACCGGTCATTTCCCTGACCTGTTCCCGACGCTTCGTGAAGGACGACCTTGTCGGCCGCTGGGGCGCGCACGAAGGAGGCTTCGCATGGATCGACGGACCGGCCACCATTGCGTGGAAAACCGGAGCCGTACTGCTCATCAACGAGTTTTCGCTCGCTCCCCCGGAAGTCTGGGTGGGCGCCAACGACATCTTCGAAGGGCAGTCAATCACGATCGAGAAGACAGGTTTGAGCATTCCCAGACACGTCAACACCCGGGTCATTGTCACCGACAACTGCCGTTGCGGTACGCTGCCCGAGTCGGCCTACAGCTCTCGCAACCAGCAGGACGCCAGCACGTGCGACCGCTTCTGGCATATGGCAGCCGATTGGCCCAAACCCGAAGTGGAAGCCCGCATCGTCCTATACCGTTGTGAGCACATCGCTCAGGGCGCTCTGTCAAGCGAAACGCTTGCCGAGCTTGCCCGCTGCGCCGCACGACTTGCACAAGCCTCGCGCACGAACCCTGCCTTGGAAGCGGATTTCGTGAGCGAAGACGTGCCTGCGGCACTGAGTACACGCGTTGTGATTCGCCTGTGCGAAATACTGACGCAGCTGCTTGCGGGTTCCTGCAGCCCCGAGCAGTCTCTGTCGCGAGCCGTCCGGCTTGCTATCGGCAGTGCACTCAACGACCGCGCGTGTCTGACGCTCTTGGAAATGGCGGCATTTCACTTCGCCCCGTTGCTTGAGACGCTTCACTCTTCGACGGCAGCGAACCGAAGACGTCGTAACGTACGACCGAAAATCGGTTAACGCCGCTCGCTCTTGCCGCGCGCCCTTTGAATCCCGAAGGACGCCCCCTTCTCATCCGTTCCGACCCCGTTTTCCGTCCATCCTGCTCAAGACGCAGAGGCTCTCCGCAATGCTTGTCCGCAGGCGTTGTCGAGTCAGCCCCTGAGGTTCTTTGCGTGTGCGATCGACGGCAACGGGGTCTTTTCTTATGGAAAAAACACCCGATATGCCCGACGATCCCCGCCCCGAACCCGTTGCGATGACCGACGATGAAATCGCGAAACTGGCCCCTTTGAAAGGAGAGGAAAGTTTCTCGATACGGTTTGCCGTCAACGTCGACCTTGAGCCGAACTGTAAAGGCCCCGTGCCTTTCTTGGGCCCGCACTTTTGCGAGCTCACCCGAAAGCAGTTTCGAGACCTCTACGGGAAAAGCCTTCTTTGCAGGACGGACCGAATTGAAAACATCGACGCCGGCTGCGGCCCGTTGCCCGAGCTTTCCAAAAAAGCTCCGAAAAAGGCAACGCCGCTGCGGCGCACGTTTCGTCGCCGTCCGTTGAAGCGTCAGCGTTTCAACGAAAAAGAAAGCCGTCAGATGCGTCTGCTCGATTAGTCAAGCATCCATGACTTTGAGAGCTCGCAACTGAACCTTAAACTTCTGCGGTTTGTGTCCCTTCGCTTTCTCTCTTTTTCCCGGCATCTTCGGCCTAGCCGACGGTTGTCCGGGAAAAAGGGAGTGCCGGGATTTTCCTTACCCTTTCTTATCCCCACTACCCCGACGATTCCCGCCCTTGAGTCACACCGAGTTTGACACTCTCGCCGAACGCCTTCTTGAGAGGCTCTGTTTGTGCGCCAGTCTGCGTCAACGATACGCGACGATTCTGTCCGAATCGCTCGCCACCTTTTCGCCCGACATTAAATCTCAGGCACAACAACGACTTCTGTCGTTTTTACAGGCAACCTTCACCGGCAACATCCGGCACGCCCCCAAACTCACCGAGGCGCTTTTTGAAGTCGCCCTGATGCTCACGGGCCTCATTGCCAAACGCGACGCCCGATGTTCCGATGAATGCCGCAGGCTTCTGGCCGCCTTTTTCGAAGAACCCCAAAGAAAGGATCCCGTCTCCGGTGACAAAGCAACGGCCTTTCAAACCGCCCTTCTGCTCCTGGCGGGCTTTCTTCTCACGTTTCCGAAGCCAACTTCAGTGGCATCGTCCGCGTTCAATAAAGCGCTTTTTGCTCGGCACCTCTTCTTTGCGTCGATGGTGACTGCCGCCCCGGGCGTACTGACGCGCACCATGGTCGCAATGCGTAAGCAATCGAGCTCGAATCCGCCCCTTCGGCTCTTCATGCCGCCCGACGCTTTTGCCGATCTTTTCACCCAACGACTACGCCGCACAATTCCGGCACTTTTCAAAGCCGTCTCCGAACATTTCTCAAACGTCACGGACCAGCCGTCGCTCTATGCGTTTCTCACTCAGGCAAGGCTCGTTGTCTCTTCCTTTCGCGCCCATTGCTGGGAAAACGACGGCAGACAACACCTCGTCACCCTCTGGGAAATTCATCCTGAGGCGGCAGCACGCCTTTTGGCTTTGATTTCACCCGAATCGAAACGAGCACTTGCAACCGCCGCCTACGACTATCTGCAACTCGAAATCAACGTTGACGCCGACTTGGGAATCAGAAGCACACGAAGCAATGTAACGAATCAAGCCCTCCGAACCTTGCCCGATTCGATCTGTCACCCGGTCATGAATGGGGCCGTGGCCGGCCTCGGACTGTCTTCCTGGGCATCAGGCGTATTTACAAAGGGTTTGCGCAAAGTCGACGAAGCTCTGCGTCTAAACGTCGCTTCGCGCAAATTTTTTGGCGTGGGGCTCGATTCCCACATGGAAAAGAGCATTGAGACCATGGCAACAGAGACGAGCGTCTCAGCGTCGGTCGGCACCGAAAACTTGCCGCAGACAGAGGACCAAATCAAGGAACACATCACGCACGCCTTGATGCGTTACGCCTCCGAACACAAAGCTGCTATACGAACTGCCGCAAACCGCACGGCACAAGGTTCGAGCGCCGCCCGATCGCAGCTGCCCGCGCTTCCCGCCGGCCTATTCGTGCCGTCGCGATTCTTCACCGGTCCGATCGCGCTCTGGATCTCACCGCTGCAAGCCTTGGGACTAGCCGTGTCCTGTACGCGAGAAGTGTCTGAGGCAGCCGACAACGAATCGGAATCACAAACCGAAACCATGATCGCGCTGTACCGTCATTCGCCGGGCAATCCCTTGCCCGAAACCGGCGTTCTGTTTCCCTTTTTCGAGTCCGTTTCGGCAGCAATCTGGTGGGTGGAGCACATGACGGAGTTTCACCGCACGAAGCTCTCGGAGGCTACTCGCAAGGATGTGTTGAAACAGTTTCTCTTTACCGACGCCATGGCGCGACTTTTAAGGCTCTTTATCCGAGAGAGCCGAAAAGCAGACCAAGAGATCGGCCATCGCATGCTCGCGCAAAGCGCAGCTCTCACTCAAAACCAAACCGGAGAACGCACAAAACGCGAGTTGCAGAAATTTGTCAAGCCAAAGCTTCTTCGCAAACTTTGCTCGGCCTCAATTGCCGAAGTCGCGCACGGCTATCTGACGCATGAACTTCGCCGCAAAGGCGAAGCCGACGTCTCCACCGGTCTTGAAATCGTGCTCGATATCCAGAAGCGACAGCTTGCCGCCGCCCGCAGCAAGCGCATGAAGCGCGTTGTCGCCCGACCCGATTCCTGATCTTCTTGTTTCATTTATGGCACTTTTGACAATCTTCTCCCGCCGTCGACGTTCCGTCTTTACGGCCGGTACCGATTCTGTGCGCGCCGACACCTGGCGCCCCGCAACCGAATTCAAGCCCGCTCTTGCCTGGAGCGTGACCGCGTCCGTCGCCGGCGTCTTTGCCGCCGCCGGATTGGCTCCGACTCTTGCCGCCACCCTTGTCGGACTCGTCTCTGCCTTCATGGCGGGCATCCGTCTGAAATCCGGCATGGCCGTTCTCAAGGACCGAGCAGCGCTTGCGGGCAGTGCTTTGGAACTCGTTTCATGCCGCGTCTTTGCCCGTCGTCTTCTTCGCTCACGCCGCGACATGGCCCGCAAGGGCGACACCGAAACCTTTGCGCCCGTGTGGTTCGGCCGCGGTTTTGACTGGGGCCCCGAGCACGCACAAAAGCTCTATGAGCTCTCCAAAATTGACGTCGAGCGGCTGATTCCGCACCGCAATATCTGTCGGCGTCTGACCGGCACTGCCCCTAAGGATCCCCGTACGGTTGGACTCGCTGCCATTGACGGCTTGGAGAGCAGCAAAAAGGACATCTGGGTCTCGGAAAAGACATTGGAAGGCGGCACGCTTATTGTGGGAACAACCCAGGCTGGCAAAGGCGTGCTTCTGACGAGTCTCGTCACTCAGGCGATTCTGCGCGGCGAAGCGGTGATCGTGATCGACCCCAAGATGAGCTCCCGACTCAAAAACGCCGTAACGGCTGCTGCAAAGCTCGCCAACCGCAGCGATCCCCTTTTCTTTCATCCGAACGACCGCGAGGGGATCCGCATCAATCCGCTCACGCACTTTGAGAGACCGAGTGAAATCGCCAGCCGCCTTACCGCCGTGATGGCCGACTCCAGCCCCTTTACGTCCTTTGCATGGTCTGCGGTGAATGTCGTGGTAAATCTCCTCGTTCACGTCGGCCGCACGCCCTCGATTGCCGGCATCGAATCGGTGCTTACGGGCGACTTTGAGGATTTGCTTTTGGAAGCGGTGGAACTCGACTGCGGGCCGGATCTGTTTGATACGCTCGTCTCCGAAGTCAAGCTCAAGGGAAAAAAGGGCCGCGACGGCGTGCTTGTGCTCTTGGATAAAGCTCGAGACAGAGAGGCGCTCTCGGAAGCAACTCTTAAAGGTGCCGCCACCTACGCTCACGACCCGGTGCATTTTTCCAAAATCACGGCGAGCCTCATGCCCGTTCTGGCAATGCTCACTTCGGGAGCTCTGCGACAAACGCTTTCGCCCGCAGACGACGACGCCGAAGCAATGAGCTTGTCGGAGATCATCGCCCAACGAAAGATTCTCTACGTGTGCCTCAATTCGCTTCCCGATCCGACGGTCGCGGGCGCCATCGGCTCCCTTCTTCTTGCCGACCTCGCCTCCTGCGCGGGCGAACGTTACAACGACACCTCGATTGCCCGCACCACGGTAAGTCTCTTCGTCGATGAATGCTCGAACGTCATCAACCGCTCCCTCATCGAAATCCTCAACAAGGGCGCCGAATCAGGCCTGCGCACCACCTGTGCCATGCAGACGGTGGCCGACCTTGCCGCCCGCTTGGGTTCCACCGACGAAGCGCGAATGGCGCTCGGCAACTTCAACAGCCTCGTGAGTCTGCGCACCAAGGATCGCCTCACGCAGGAATTCGTGGCCGAAACGTTCGGGCGCACCTACATCGCCAACACCGCCGCCACGCTCACCAGCTCTTCGGATACGGCGCACCCCGGACACTTCACCGCAGGCGCCTCCCGTCAGATCACTGCTTCGCGCGAAGAAATCATCCCCTGTGACGTGCTCGGCAAGCTCCCCAACTGCGAGTTTTTCGCGTCTCTTGCGGGCGGCCGTCTGGTGAAGGGCCGCACGCCGATTCTGATTGCCGACGAAGACTTGATCTCCGGCTAAAACTTGTCGTCCTTTGAAAGGAATTTCCATGACCACAAAGCCTTTGCGATCCCTCGCCTCCGGCGGCCTGTTTCTGATCATAGCCCTATGGCTTGCCGTCTTTTGCTTTGCCTCGGGCTCAACCGTTCAAGCCGTTTTTGAGCACGAAAGTACAGCGTGCGAAGCATCCTGCCGGGCGCATATTTCCCCCAAACTCAGGTTGATTGACGGCAGTTTCGAAGAACTGCGAAACACAATCTACCGGGAGATTGTCTCCCTGCCGGCCGCTGATGAATCTCTCTCAGAACTTGACGCTGCTGTTCGCAACGGGCTCTGGCAGACGGCATTAAATCGCCTTGCGGCTATCCAAGGACTCCTGCGTCTCGTTTGCTTGCGACTGGAAGTTTTCAAATACACGTTCGGACTCATCTTGCTTTTAGCCGTCGCCACCGTCATTGACGCTTTGAGTCTGCGAGCCATTGCGCACCACACGTTTGAGACCTCGCGACCGGCAGTGAGCTTTACCTCGGCGCTCGGTTTCTTCGGGGCTTTGATTGTGGGCTCAGCTATGGTGCTGATGCCTTTTGCGGGTGCGGCTGTGGCGGGGCTCACCATAATTGCCGTCGGTTGTGTAGGTCTTCACGCTTGGGTGAGGTATTTCCATCGTTTGTGACGATGCCGTTTTGTAAAGGCGCAGTTTGTTGTCGTATTCACGAACCGGAGGCGACTTTTCTCCATTGCGCGAATGGTGCAAATTCGCATGCAGTAGCTTCTCGTACTAGCAGAATCAACAAGCAAATTACGTAAGGTTATAGTATTTAATGTAATTATGTTGATTTCAATAATTTGGCGTAACTGTTCTGAGTAACTCTATGTCCGCACCTATTTTCCAACGTCCTGATCTAGCGCTTGCATTGAGCAACCGTTTGCTGCACCCTGATGCGTTGCAACTCACGTCACGGGACGGTCTTTTTCTCACCGGCGTTCGCCGTATTGGCAAAACCACATTTATCCGCAGAGACCTGATACCACAGCTCGAAAAGGAAAACGCGTTGGTCATCTACATTGACCTTTGGGAAAACCGAGGAAGCATCTCTCCGGCGGAAGCGGTTCTTTCCAAAATAAGACAATTTTTAGTGGAATCTCCACGACTGTCATCTTTCAAGGTGACATTTCCCGGAGTGTCCTTAAGCTTTGAACCAAAACAAGTCGGCATTCCCTCAGGCGTGTCACTTGCAAACGTCTTTTCGGAGATTGTTGCCAAGTACGATGTAGATGTTGTGCTCATCATCGACGAATTTCAGGAAGCATTAAAAAACGAAGCTGGACTCAATTTGCTCACAGCTTTGAAAGCCGCCCGTGACGCCGTCAACCTGCGCCCGAACAATCCCAACGACACCTATTTCCTGCTCGTTGGCATTGGTTCGCAACACTCGTTGATCAAGTCCATGGTCTTCGGTTCCTCTCAGGCCTTCTACGGAAGCGATCATCTGGTCTTTCCGCTATTGAGCGATGAATACCTCATATGGCAAGCCGGCCAAATGAAGGACAAAACCAAAGTGCCTTCAGCAGAAGCTTTACGTAGAGGTTTTGCCATCCTGGGCGGCCGACCGACAACGTTCCGCCGGCTTTTGGAGCAGATGCAGACCTATCCCGGCAGTGAAATCGATCCGGTTTTCGTCGCACTGTGCCGCAACCAGGCAAGGTCTGACGCCAATGTTCTTTTGGAGCCGATTCGCAACTCCGAACTGATCACGCGTCTACTTTTCACTGAAATCGCCAAAACCGGACCAAGAGGATGCAGCAACCTTTTTTCTTCGGCATTTCGGGCACAGCTCACTAAGTCTGCCGGTCTCGATCGCACCATCAGCGCCTCTTCAATCCAAGGCAAATTGGGTACCATGCAGAAAAACGACTGGATTTATCCGGTAAGTTATGGTTGCTATGCCGCTTCAGACCCGCAAGCTGCCAGCATATGGTTGTCCGAAGAAGAGTCTGACTAACGGACCAGCATCGCGGCTCGCTTCCTTCAATTCTCAAAGCGAGCAGCGAGCTCTACCGCCTTTTGCAACCGAACGGACGAAAATGCCGGCGCATAGTCTCTCAGATCTGATGCATTCATTCTCACAGTCGGTTTGACCGCCAGACTCTTCCAGTTCCGGACTGCACCGATTACGCGCTTGAAGATTTCAACTCCTTCCTCATCCGTCAGGTCAAAAGCCGCCAGATTGTCCCAAATCTGCCGCACATCCTCTATCTCTCCTTCTGCCAGCGACAGATAGTTCTTTGACACATACGGCGCTTCGGGTCGACTCAAAGGCACGGGATTGATGTCGAAAGCCGGCGACAACACCCAAACTCCGTTATTGCGCATCAACAGTCCCGTATTGCGTCCGTGGTCGTCGGTGTTGTTGATCAGATAGTTCAGAAGCAGCCGACCGACGATTTCCTTAGCAGTCGTTTTGTCCTGCCTGTCTGCCTGCAGATACAGACGTTCGTTCAGTTCCGTGTAGCACGGAGGCGGATACCCATCTTCCGTGCTCTGCAGAAACGTGGCCATTGACCAATACGGAATGCGGCGTCCTGTCAACGTACGATCAAAGCGGTCAATAACCGCCACATTGACGTTGTCGATCGTCACAACTTTGCCGGTGGCGGCGTTGAGTCCTGCAGCACGCGCAAGTTCGAGTCCAAGAATCTCACCTTTGACGACGCTTCTTTCGTCATTGACACTCGCAAACTTTCCGATGGCAAGACGTTCGTTTTCGTTGAGAACAGTGCATTTGGGGCGTGCACCTCCCAGGGAAGTACCTTTTCCTTCGAGATAATCCAGATCGGCGTCCGTTTCCTCGTCCATCTCGAATCGTCTGGAAGATCGAGCAATTTTGCCAAGTTCAAGTACCGGCGGCGTACGACGCTTACCTTCCTCCACATCATCAGGCTGATGTCCTTCGAGCGCAAAACGAATCGCTCCGACACGGCTAAAGTCGTCTACGGCCAAAAGGAAATCGACTTCAGTGAGTTCGCGATTAAGACCGGCTTTTCGAAACGATCGCTTAATAAGGCGCCGTCCCCAACTGTCAGGTTCGGTATCTGCAAATGCAAACGGAAAAGGGCTTCGCCGATCCGTGTCATTTAGGTAGAACCATTGAAGCGAAAGTGTCAACTCAGGAGAGATAGCAAAAGCACTTCTCTCTGACACCCAAGAATCGGAGTAACAAAACTGCGAGGCCCCGGGACGCACCGGATCATAGGCAAGTGTCCCGATAAGATCTCTTCGCTCACCGATAAATACCGAAAGTCGCTGTTGCATTTCAGAACCCTTCAAATTCTTCAGGCTTACGGCGGACACGTTTAGGAAGTAAATCCTCCATCATGGCTGCGCCCACCCGGTCTTCCAGCGGAGACAACACGCTGTCAAACGACTCAAGCCGATCAAGAATCATCAGAACTCGGCACACTGTGGCAAACGCCACCGTTCCGTCGCCTTTTTCTATACGCTGATAGGTCGCAATCGACGTACACGCCTTCTCGGCCATGTCCATCTGCGTGAGACCTCGTTTGCGCCGAGCAAGAGAAATGTATTCGCCGATGCGGGTACAAAAGGCGTCAACGGACTTGAAGTAAACACGCTCTCGTTGTTTTCGCGCCGTTGCTGTGGATGGCTGCTTCATTTTAGACCTTATATACAATGTTCTAACGCGAATTTTACCGCTTAAAAGCAGTCTTAGCTCTCTATCCGTCCTGACTTTCGCCCTGAATTCCTCCCAGTTCCTTGCGGCGGAGCTTTTTCAAGGGATTTTGGTTTTGTATCGGATACTTTGATCGTCTTTCAACATTAAATATGATGTTTTTTAGGCGTTTAAGCTTTGTTTGTAATGTTTTAATCGCAGACATCTCGGATGTCTGCAAAAATCCTGATGCCACATGTAGAAAGTTCCGGCTTCAGCTTATGCCGGCACAACGAGATGTCGGAAGACAATCATCTTCGTAGAACCGACAAAAACTATTCTGCAGCCTGATCCGCAGACAACTTCAGTCCGAAAAGGATCTGCCGTTGCATCACCAGGGCATCGCTGCACGCAAAGAAGACGCATCCCTGTCCGGGGCTGCGAACCTCTCTGAGCACATGTCCTTCGCCCGGATCAATGATCTCACCCAACAGATCGTCTTTGCGGACAAGGTCTCCCGGCTTCACCAAACATCTGAAAATGCCGGCGGCCGCGGCATGGGCGTTCACAATGTCATCGTCGCGCAGTTGCTCAGAAGAAACGCCCTTTTGCACTTGGCAGGACAGAACACCCCGCCGAACCAAAAAGCGCAACACCGCGTTGACTGCAATTTCGGCCGACACAACATCAATGCGATCCGTTTCACTCGTGAAAATCGTATAAGCCCGGGTATCCCATATCTGCCAGTTGAAATTGAGTGTCGTCGTATCGATCGGAAGCGGTTCGCGCACGAAAACGTAAGGAAGCCCGAAGTCACATGCTGTCTGCGCATCACTCCAGTCGGTGCTCATCATTCGCACGTGCGGCACAAAATCGCCTCGTATATAAAAGGAAGCGAACTGAATGCCCCATTTCCACCCGATCAGATGCTGAAACAAACCGGAGGCAATGCGCTGCGTCGTCTCGCCCTTGTCATAGCCGGGAAACATGCGATTGACGTCGGTGTCGTCCATCGCCCAGAAACGCTTTCCGATGTTCACGGAAGACGGGTTGACGCAGGGAATGACTTCGACGGCGTGCCCGGCTGTCAACAAGCCTTCTTTCTCAAGCATCTTGAGCCGACGCACCAGCTGAGAACAAATGTAGAGCTGCTGAATTTCGTTGCCTCTCATGGCCCCCACAATCGCAGCCGATTTTTCACCTTTGCCAAAGCGGTACCCCGTAATAACCATCGGCTCGCGGTAAAGCGACGGCATCTCAAAAATCCTGATGCGCCTCATTTGGCCGCTCCTTTTTTGTCTTTTCCAGATTCGCTGACGGCCAAAACGCGAGCGACGAGTGAACCGGGATTGACGACCGGATACTCGCGAAGCGTAAAAACCAGTCCGTTGCAGGGACTCTTCACCTCCTGGAGAACCGTGCCGTCAATCGGATCAGTGATCAGTCCCAATGAATCGCCTTCGTGGAGATTCATCCAGTGCCGCACCTTCGGTATGAAAACGCCGGGATAGTCCGCATTGATAAATTTCACCCGACCGTCGGTTGAAACAATCGGCTCCGCCACCTCCTGAACGGGGCCTGACCAAATACCCAGACGCTTCATCAAGCGCAACAGACCGACAGTGATTCTCTCGCCATACTCCTGCGTAATGCGCATTCCAACGCCGGCCTCAATCACCAGACAAGGCACTCCGATTCTGTTGAGCGACCAGGCAAGCGTACTTTCCAAAACGGTGGCCGCCGCATGAACCCAGATGAAATCGCAGTTGAGTTCCTTAGCCAAAGGCACCAGTTTTTCGGCCGTGTTGATGTTGACACGAACCTGAGGAATCTCCCGCAGAAAGATATTCGACGCATGAATGTCAACGGCGCAGGCGGCCCCCTTCATGTCGGAAATGATCTTGGCTGCAATCACCTCTTCCGTGGTGCCTTTTGCGTCTCCCGGGAAAATGCGGTTCATATCCAGATCAAAACGCGGAATACCCCGCGTGATCGAATCAATGCCCAAAGGATTGACAGCAGGATAAATGTCGACAATACCGCTCACGAACTGAGGATTTTCAGCCAATATCCGGTTTAATCGAAAACACACATATTGACCTTCCAACTCGTCTCCGTGCGTGCCCGTCACCACGCAGATACGGGGCAATTGACGGCTTTCGGCCTCTTTTTCTGAAAGTCCGGCCGGCAGAATGCGGTTTTTGCGAATCACCGCCTTTTCGGCCACCGGCAGACGAATCGATACGACGTTTTTGATCATGTTATATGTTATTCGACAACTTCAACCACGGCAGACGATTGAACAGACTGCCGGGCACTTCCCAAGAAAATGCCTCGCTCAAGAGCTGCGTCTTCAAAATCGCACCCTCTGGCTAAAGCAATATAAGCTCCCTGAGCCAAACAGTCATGCGTCGGATCGAGCGCCGTCCACCTGTTGTTGACCCATGCCTGCACCCAGGCATGTGTGGCGCCTTCGCCTGCCATCAATCCGGCAACGTATAAGGAAGGAATTGAAGCAAGTCTGAGAAGTGAAAGCAAGACGTGCGAATAATCCTGACAAACTCCCTTTCCGCATGACAGCGCCTGCTCAGCCGTTGTGCCGACATTCGTGACTCCCGGCATATAGACAAGGCTCGCGTGAGCCGCATGCATCAGAAGAAGGGCATCGGCATGCACGTCTCCGGTCAAAGTCCCTTTGACACGCTCCCAAAGATTGACAATGCTCGGGCCCGGCGTTGTGAGCCGCGTCGGATAGACAAAGTAAGGGGCTGCGGGATAGTCGCTTCGATTGTCGTCAAGGCAGGTTCGGACAATGCCCGAAGATTCAAAAAACAACTCGTCGTGGGGTTCGTCCATGCGTCCGGTCAGAGTCAAATTGCCGCAAACGGAATCAAAAACCGAAGCCGGAGGCTGAGGCAGACTCGTCGTGAGATGCGTTTCCAAGACTCTTTGTCCGGGCGTATCCGAGGGAAACGCCCGAATATGAAACACGTGTCCGGAAACGGGGGCAGAAAACCGATACGCCGTGGTAAAGGTGAAACGGCACTTCAAGGCAAGACTCTACTGACTCAGTGCAAAGCGTTGATAAGGTGCAACAGATGTGCTCGGTTGCTTTCGAGCGCCGGCTCTTTCATGCTACGCAGTTCCTGCAGAATCTCACGATTGAGGAGCGGCTCCACACGTCTCGTATGGGAAAGCATGCGGATGAGAAGTTCATCGATGGCGTATTCCTGACAATTGAGTCGAATCATCAGATCCAATCGTTCGGAATACTTTCCGACTTTCAAAAGGTCGCGTCGCTCAACATCGACAACGCGATCGTCTACCGATCCCCAAAACGCAAGCAGAAGATCGCTCACGCGCTGCGTTTCCAGAAAAGCGGACTCAGCGATGCTGCCCTGTTCCAACCGATCCAGGGCCAACTGAATGAAGGCCATCGTTTCGGTGGTGATGAAGTTTCTCAGTACGATGGCGTTGTCATAAGCCCGTGAAAGATTGGAATAAATCGAATCCGGATTGGTCGCATCAAACAAGTATTTGACTTCAAAATCGGCGGCATCCCGATAGATATCCGACGGAATCGACAAGCGCTTGCAAAACGCCACGTAGTCCTCGCCGTCCTGATCAATCATTCGATCAAGCGATTGATTGAAAATGCGAACCGTTGAAAACACGCGCTCCACATACCGCCCAAGCCAATACAGGCGGTCGGCCTGCTCGGCAGAAATGGCTATCAGCATCGGTTTCGAAGTCATCTGCATCCTCACTTTATCCTGTCCTGTCCCTTGATTTCCGCCCGATTTCATGAAGCCTTAACCCATGTGTCCTTAAAGCCTCCGCCTTGGGAGGAATTCACGACAAAGCTGTCGGCAACGCGGGAAAAACGCGTCAGTCCGCTCGGCCAAACTTCAACCGAATCCTTCCCGGTCAGCACGAAGGCACGCAGGTCCGCTTTTCGATAGACCGTTTCGTCTCCGTCCATCACCGGCAAATCAACAAAATCGATCACTTCCTGTACGATGAAGCGCCGCGGCTCTTTGCGTATGCGATCACGCCAGTCCGCAAGCGTTTTGCTGTCCATATCGCGTCCGAAGACAACACCGTAACCTCCGGCTTCCGCCACGTCCTTAATGACGAGCTTTTCAATGTTGGAGAGCACGTACTCACGATCTTTTTCAAAGAATGGCAGATAGGTGGGCGCATTTTTCAGGATCGCTTTTTCTCCCAAGTAGTATTCGACCATTTTGGGAACAAAGTAATAAATGCCTTTATCGTCGGCCACGCCGTTGCCGGGCGCATTGATGATCGCCACATTGCCCGATCGGTAGGCATCCATGATGCCCGGCACTCCGATGAGACTTTCAGGCAGGAACGTAAGCGGATCAAGATACTCGTCGGAAATGCGACGATACACCGCTCCCACACGAACCTTGCCCTGTGCGCAATCTCGATAGTAGAGGCAGTTGTCCTCCACAAAAAGATCGTCGTTGACAGCCAATGCAAAGCCGGTCTTTTCCGACAGATAACTGTGCTCGAAAAAGGCTGCGTTGTAGCGTCCCGGCGTCATGACGACGCAGATGCCGTCGCAAGCCACGCTCTGCATCATGCGAGAGAGCATCTCGGGATATCGGCGGTTATCGATGATGTTTGCCGTTCTGAAGGTCTGAGGTGAAGCGCGTCGGCAAATCTCGCGAGCAATCAGCGGATAGGATGCTCCGGACGGAATTCTTAGATTGTCTTCCAGAACGTACCAGCTCTTATCTCGAGCCTGGACCAAATCGATGCCGGCAATGTGCGTGTAGACGCCTCCCGGCGGCGTAACACCGTCGCATGCTTTTAAAAAGCCCGGAGAAGAAAACACGAATTCGGGAGGAATTACCCCGTCCGTGATGATTCTCTTTTTTCCGTAGATGTCCAGCAAGAACGCGTTGAGCGCTCGAACACGTTGAGCCAAACCGGCTGAAAGTTCCTTCCACTCGTCGGCTTCAATGGTTCTGGCAATCGGATCAAAAGGAAAGATCTGCTCGTGAAAACTGCCGTTTTTGTAGAGCCCGAATTTAACGCCGTAACGCGTAAGCATTTCATTGATGGAGGCACTGTTTCGAACGAGAGAATCCATGGCGAACTTTCCTGCGGCGAAAAACGACACAAACTCTTTGGATTATCACTCACCGGACAGACAAACCCGGCGTTGTTCAAACCCAATCCGCACAAATCTTGGCCGATGTCAGATTAAGTAAGCACATTGCTTTAGTAGAAAACGACAGCCGTCTTCCTTTCTTACGGAAAAACCAAGTCTGCCAAATGTCTGCCGTCCACGCCGCCCTGCAGCAGTCCCTCCGGACAATAGTGGCAATAGCAGACAACCGTCGGCGTCGTGAACTGCGAACAGTATCGGCGCACGAATCGCTCTTGGTATTTCGTGAGTTCGGTGCGCAAAGATGCATACGCAAATTCCGGCTGCATGTCTTCGAGGAATTCCTCTCGCGTGCCTTTGTGAAACCACATTGAAGCAAGGTTTTTCTTGTTTAATAAGCGGGCCAGTCCAAGCGAAGTCTGACGAAGTTCCGAAAAGCGTTCACGACATCAGAAACACAGACACTCATCGATTGTTAGCGATCAATTCAGAATACTCTCATGCCTAAAATTTAAGCACACCGATAACCCTCTGATTTTTCAAGCCTTCTCAGGTTATACACAGCTGTTGTCCACACATCTGTGCAAAACCTGGCAAAGCTAACGACTCGGCTTATTTACGACGCTACCAAAGCAACATCTCCGGCTTGAGCAAAAAATCCAAAAAACCGATGTAGAAAATGCCGTCTTCATCGTACGCCGGCACAATCGGGCGACCGAGCACGATTATTTTCTTGAAACTATCACGAATGGCCATCAGCGCCGCCTTTTGTGCCCGCACTCCAAACTCACCCGACGATTCATCGGCCACCTGTACGTAGATTCTGCGACTGAGCCGATTGGTTACGAAGCTGACCTCAAGCTGCTCTGCGAGACTCCTTCCGTTTCGTACCTTTCGCTTCAGCACGCTGCCGAGCTCAACCTCGTAACCTCGCACCCTCAGATCTGTGACTTCACCGGCGAGCCAAACCGCCTATTTCGCTTGATGTCGTACCGGCGCGCCGCCCTGATCAGAAACGCATCCTCCAAATATTTCAGATAGCAACCAACGGTATTGACCGTCACAGCCGCGCCGTTTGTGGATTGCTTTGCGACCTGTGTCGGATCAATGAATTTTCCCATGCAAGAAGCCACGACACGGATGAGGGCCTCAAGTTCACGAGTCTTTCCGACACCATACTGACCAACCATGTCGGCCGCGCATGCGTCCTTGAGAAAGCTCGTGAGCCGGGACCTCTTCTCTTCTTCCGACTCCAAGGCGACCATCGCCGGCATTCCGCCGTAGCGGGAATATTGCGCCCACGCCTCGTGAAGACCACCGTCAAAGCCGGACATAAATTCGGCAAACGACAGCGGAAAAACGTGCACCGCGTCACCTCTACCTCGAAACACCGTCGGTACATCTGTCGTGAAGCCCGAAGCGTGATTCACAGTGTCGTAAACATCCAGACGGTCCTCACGGCTGAGAGAATTGAGAACTTGAGCTACGTCGGAAAGATATTCGACGTCGTCGAGCAAAAGGTAGCAACGACCGGTCTCGGAAGCCTCTTTTTCAAATCGGCAAAAATGACGTCGGGGCTGCACATTGAACGGTCTGATGAACGAGGAAATTCGTAGACGCAAATGTGGTCAGAAGCGACACCGCTTTTAATCAGATGGTCCCGGAAAAGTTTCCGAAGCAGATACGACTTGCGCAACCATGAATGCCTGTGAGAATCTTCACCAATCCGTTGTGCTTTCGTTCAATCCAACGATCCAAATACGTCTTTCGGGAGAATTCCATAAAGGCCTCTTTTAAGGATTTGGAGTCGTTTTGCTCTTAATCGGCAATTCAGAGGCATTCCATCCCACCTTCCTGCGCTCGACTGCATCTTAACCATGCACCAATTTGATGCATCACAACTGCCTATAGCGCACCCAAACGGTGCTTTTCGTTACCGTTTCGCCCCGTCTTAAGCTTTGTCGTTTCTCTAGTTCCTTCGACCTAATCATCGGGCAATTCAAGACAAAACTAATCATTACCGATTAGCTTTCTTAGTCACTAAACCTTAACGATTTAAGAAAAGAGCGAGGGTTCTCCCTATTACGTCCAAAACTGGCACGCTCCTTGCAACAGTTAAAGGCAAAAGGCGCGCACTCATCACGCGCACCGAGAACGATCACACACTCAAATAGGAGCCTGATATGAAGCACACTTCCCGCTTTGCCCTCGCAGCCGTCGCCGCCGCTGTTCTCACCATGAACGCAGCCACCGCCGCGGAGCTCACCGGAACGCTCAAGAAGATTCAGGAAACCGGCTCGATCACGCTCGGCTATCGTGAAAGCTCCGTGCCGTTTTCCTACCTCGGCGCCGACGGCAAGCCCGTTGGCTACGCCTTTGAGGTCTGCCGCAAGGTTGCCGAATCCGCTCAGAAGGAACTCGGCCTGGCCAAGCTTGATGTGAAATATCAGGCCGTGACTTCGGCAAACCGCATTCCGCTCATTCAGAACGGTACGGTTGACATCGAATGCGGCTCGACCACCAACTCTCTGGTTCGTCAGCGCGAAGCGGCCTTCTCCGTGAGCTACTTCGGCATTCAGGTTTCGGCCGCCGTCTGGAAGAACAGCGGCATCAATTCGATGAAGGACTTGAACGGCAAGACGATTGCCGTGACTTCCGGCACAACTTCCGTGGCGCTCATGAAGAAGTTTGAAAAAGAAAACGGCATTCGCGTGCGCTACATGATGACGAAGGACTTTGCCGAAGCCATGCAGCTCGTTGCCAACAAACGCGCCGACGCATTCGTGCTTGACGACGTTCTGCTCGCAGGTCAGATTGCGAACCTGAAGAACTCCGCCGACTTCAAGATTCTCGACGCCGCTCTTTCGGTCGAACCCTACGGCGCCATGTTCCGCAAGGACGATCCGCAGTTCAAGGCTCTCGTTGACAAGACGGTCACGAACATGATCAAAACCGGAGAACTCGAAAAGCTCTACAAGACTTGGTTCGAATCTCCCATTCCGCCCAAGAACGTCAACCTGAACTTCAAGATGAACAACTACACGAAGGAACTCTTTGCCAATCCTTCGGACAAGGGCATCTGATAGGGAAGTTTTATGCCGGGGCCGGTCTCAGTGGCGCCAACGTTGAGATGCCCCGGTCTTTTTGAAAATTCATTTCCCGCGGCTGCGGCAGTCCTTGCCCTTCACACGGGCTGCCGCACATAAAAAGAGGAAAGTTGAAAATGGCTCTCAATTTTGATCTGAACTCTCTGTTTGAGCCTGCGCTGCTCTCCGACGAGCCCTGGTGGTCGTACATATTGGGCGGCGCCGGCTGGACGGTGGCTCTGATGCTCACCTCCTTTGCGCTGGCTCTCGTGCTGGGCATCATCGTGGGCACGCTGCGCACCTCCCAGAACAAATGCCTAAGCACGATCTGCGAAGTGTGGATCGAGACCTTCCGCAACATTCCGCTCATCGTTCAGATTTTCGTCTGGTTCTTCGTCGTTCCGGAATTCATTCCCTGGTACAAGGACTGGATGAACACGGTCGATCCCGTCTACTCGCAGTTCCTGACGGCTTTCATCTGCATGGGCTTTTTCACTTCCTCACGCGTTGCCGAACAGGTTCGCGCCGGCATCGCCTCCGTTCCGAAGGGCCTTCCCAACGCCGCCAAGGCTCTGGGCTTTACGCCGATTCAGACATACGCCTATGTGATTCTGCCGCTGGCGATGCGCCTGATCGTTCCGCCGCTCACGAGCGAAGCCATGAACCTCGTGAAGAACACCGCCGTGGCTCTCACCATCGGTCTGCCTGAACTCACGATGCGCGCCAACGAAATGGGCGAAAACACGTTCCAGTTCTTCGCCGCCTACATCTGGGCCACCATCATCTACATCGTCATCGCCCTGATCGTCAACAACGTCATGCGCGTCGTCGAGAAAAAGAGCGCCGTTCCCGGCCTCATCCTTGCCAAGTAAGAGAGGAGATAAGCGATGTTTGATTTTTCCTCGATTACGAATTCCTGGGCCTACATTCTCGAAGGCGTCAAGTACACGATCGAACTGACGATCATCACGGCCGTGGGCGGTCTGATTCTCGGTACGGGTCTCGCACTTTGCCGTCTGTCGACTTCCAAGATTCTTTCCGAGTTTTCCAAGCTCTACACCAACCTGATGCGCGCCGTGCCGCTCGTGCTCGTGCTCTTCTGGTTCTTCCTGCTGATGCCGGAAGTTCTCAAGGTTCTGCTCAGGCTCGATCATCCGGTCATGATCGGCGCGGAAATGACGGCCATCATCACCTTCGTGCTCTTTGAAGCGGCCTACTTTGCAGAAATCATGCGTGCCGGCATCCAGTCCGTAAGCAAGGGGCAGATGTCCGCTGCCATGGCGCTCGGCCTTCGCTACGGTCAGACGATGCGCTACGTCATCCTGCCGCAGGCCGTTCGCAACATGCTGCCGGTGCTGCTCACCCAGACCATCATTCTCTTCCAGGACACCAGTCTGGTGTACGTTATCAGCGGCAACGACTTCATGGGCGCCGTAAGCAAGATCGCTCAGCGCGACGGTCAGCTCGTCTTGATGTACTCCTTTGCCGCCGTCTGCTACCTCACCGTTTCCGTGTCGCTTTCGATGCTCGTGCGTCGCCTGCAGCGCAAGATCGCCGTGGCCGCCCGCTAAGAGCACAAGGACATCGCACAAAACCGGATTTACAGGATTAAAAGAAAAATGTCGATGATTGAAATCAAAAACGTGAGCAAGTGGTACGGAGACTTTCAGGTTCTCAAGAACTGCTCGGTGAACGTTAAAAAAGGCGAAGTGGTGGTTGTCTGCGGGCCTTCCGGTTCGGGCAAGTCCACGCTCATTAAGACCGTCAACGCACTTGAACCCTTCCAGCAGGGCGAAATCCGCATCAACGGCATTTCCGTGGGCGACCCCAAGACGGATCTCGCGAAACTGCGCAGCCACGTCGGCATGGTCTTTCAGCATTTCGAGCTCTTTCCCCACATGAGCATCCGCGACAACCTGGCGCTTGCCCAGATCAAGGTGCTCGGACGCGACAAGGCCGAAGCCGAAGAACGCGGCTTAAAGCTGCTCGATCGCGTGGGCCTTTTGAAGCATTCGGAAAAGTTTCCGGGGCAGCTTTCGGGCGGTCAGCAGCAGCGCGTTGCCATTGCCCGCGCCTTGGCCATGGATCCGATCTGCATGCTCTTTGACGAACCCACCTCGGCGCTTGACCCCGAGATGATCAACGAAGTGCTTGACGTGATGGTGGAACTTGCTCACGAAGGCATGACCATGATGGTGGTGACGCACGAAATGGGCTTTGCCAAGAAAGTGGCCGACCACGTGATCTTTATGGATGCCGGCGAAGTCATTGAAAATCTTCCTTCGGACGAATTTTTCAATAAGCCGCACACGGAACGTGCGCAGAAGTTCCTATCGAAGATTCTCAACCACTAAGTCGAAACTTTCTGTCATCTTTCAAGACCTTTCCGAACCAATGGTGCTCGGGAAGGTCTTTTTGCGTCCGTTTCTCTTTGCAGCAAAAAGAGTTCGTGCTGAATCCTCCCATCCTGCATCTGCGAACGATGCCGATAAACGATCGGTCAATTCGGGGACAAGAGAAGACTTATCCACATCCTCGGCCGCTCAGACTACTTACTGGGCCGTAGGCCGAGGTTGTGGGTAAGTCGTGAGGTCTGACAGCACCATTCTTGCAGGCTTGCCTGCCCAATCACCCGGTTCTCTAGAGCCACAAATACGCCATCGGCAAAGCGAACTCGCGCTCGCCATAACGAACAACATCGTGGCCCGTGTAAAGAACAACCGACCAAATACGGCGGTTCTTACCGAATTGTTCTTTGAACCAGCGAAGGTTCTTGAAATGTTCCGCTTTTACTCCTTCGCTTGCCTTTACCTCCAGACAAATCAATTCTCCATTTCTGTTTTCCAAAATAAAGTCGATCTCTTTGCCTGTCGTGTTACGGAAGTGATAAAGCTTCCACTTGCGCCCAATATCAGTAATCGGCACGAGTTGCTGATAAACCCATGTTTCAAGCAAATTTCCCACCAAATCCGTGGTTGCTTTGTCTTCCACATTAAGAGCCAGATCCACATCGCCTAGATCTGCCAAATATGCCATCAGTCCGCTGTCACAGAGCATCAGCTTGGGTGTCGACGATGCGCGTTTAATAATTTTGTTTTGCCATGCCGGTAACAATTCCACCAAAAACATGGTTTGCATTGCCGTCAAATACTGCATTACTGTCGGTCTGTTCACCTCCATCGCTGCAGATAATGATGAAACATTGACCATCCGGCTCGAGCTCCCAGCACACTGCTGCAACAACATCTGCATATAGTGCGGTTTACGAAAATCTCCCAACTCCAGCAGATCCCGTATAACGAGTGAACTTACATAGGCTTCGAACCAATAATCGCGTTCCCCGCCTTCCATTCGTAGGACATCCGGAAAACCGCCACGAAGAGCCTTTTCAATAATCACCCGTTTGCTACAGACCTCTGCGGTTAATTTGTCATCAAACTCTTCATTGAAAAGTCTGTCGATAAACCGAGGGGGCTGTTCTTGTATTTCGCCCTCAGTCATCGGTCGCAAACGGACTTCTCCGAGTCGGCCGGCCATAGATTCGTGTATGGACGGCATCGTCTTGTAGTTGGACGATCCGGACAGCAAGTACTGCGTCAACTCGCGGGATTCATCCACAAACGCCTTGATTTCATGGAAAAGCGCTGGGACCTTTTGAACCTCGTCAATAGCTAAACAGCCTCGATTTCTGTACTGCTGCAGAAAACCTCCCGGAGCATCTGCAGCAGCCTGTCTAAAGATCTCTCTATCAAGGGACACATATGCCGCATCTTTTGGCAATAACTCTCTCATCAGCGTCGTTTTGCCGCACTGTCGCACTCCAGAAAAAATGACAGCCTTGAAAATCCTCTCGGCCATCTGAAATTCACTCTCAGCCCATCGTCGGATATAAGTCATTTTTTGTCTCAAGCCGTCCAGAAAACATATCGCATGAGAAATTGTAAAATAGACTTACGATAAATTGTCAAGTAGCATTGCAGATTTTTGTAAATCAGATTGACAATTTTACAAAAACACCTTTTCTCTCAGTTCTCCGAGGCCACCCGCACAAACACCTCGATCAGCCGACGGCACTTTTCTTCCTTCCGATATAGCGTCTCCGGATGCCACTGCACAGCTTGAAAGAACCTTTTGCCAGGCATCCAGACCGCCTCGACGATACCGTCTTCACTCACGGCCGAAACCTGAAGCGAAGGCGCCAAGTCTCGGATCGCCTGATGGTGATAGCTGTTCACCTCAATCGAGCCTGAGCCGACAATGTCTGCAAGCGGAGTGCCTTCCAGCACAAACACGCGGTGTATCGCACGGTCATACGGCGGCTCCATATCGTGCTCCACGCCGGGATGCTCAGTAGGTAAATCCTGATAGAGCGTTCCGCCCAAGGTCGCATTGAGAATCTGAATGCCGCGGCAGATACCCAAAAGCGGCTTGTCTCGGGACTCGGCGCCTTGGATCACCAACCGCTCCAAGGCATCGCGCTCCGCACAAACTTCGCCGCACAAGGACTTCTTCTTCTGACCGTAGATCGCCGGATCCACATCCTGGCCGCCCGTAAGCAAAAATCCGTCGAATCGATCCAACAGAGACTCGATGGTTGAGACTTTTGTCGTCAACGGCAACACGACCGGCACGCCGCCTGCCTCTTCCACGGCCTGCAAGTATTCTGAACGCATCCAGATACGAGACGATCTCGCATCAAAAAGCGGACACACGCCAATCATTGGCAACATACTGCTCTCCTGTTTGGCCGCATCAAACGGCTTGGGTTGGAACAACTTTCAAAAAGATACTCTCCCGGGACAGTCAAAAGCGCCTCTGCAATAAGCAAATTGCAAACCTAATTGACAATTAATCATCATGCTGATTGACAATTTTCCGGCAATTTCCAATGCCTGCTGCATTGCCAATCCGGAATCGGACCTTCGAGAAAGACCGTACGACCTCTTGCAAACCGCATTCGGCAAGAAAAACTGAAAGCCACGTTCCAACACTTCTCTTTTCGTCTGCTAGATGTCTGTCAGTGTTCCGTGTGACTGCCTGCCACCGCACCGATAACCGTCGGCGCCGATCGCATCGCAAAAAGAAAGCCCAGAAAGACGAAAATGGCAAGTCCCCACAGGGACGCTCCGGCACCAATCACGGCCCCCAGCGCACCCATGGCCACCGGGAAAGTCGCCTTGCTTGAATTGATCAGCATCAGCCGCAGTCCGATCGCCTCGCCTGTTCTGCCTTTGGGTGCCAGACGATAAACAAGCGACATCATGTTCGGAAGCGATGCCCCCAGTCCCAAGCCCAACAGGAAGGCGCAGGCCATGAGCGGCAGTTGACTTTCAAAGAACGGAAAGAGAACGAAGGCCAAGGCCGAAATCAGAAGCGTAAGCGCAATCATGATCCATTCGCGCATGTGCCGCATCAGATACGGCATCAGAAGCCGTACGGCAAAGGACGCCGCCGAGAAACTGCCCAGCACCCAGCCGATGTCCGAAGGAGAAAGTTTGACAGAGGCACAATAAACGGGAATCAACAAATTGCCTACTTCCCAGGCGACTGAAACGACGACGGAACAAACCAAGACCGCTCGCATGGGCGGGTCCCGGAAAAAGTCCATTACTTTTTGAGGATGCGTTCCCGCCGCCTTGCGAGCACCATTGCCTCCTGCAGGAAGTACATGCCGCATAAACGGCAACAAACACATCAGCCCAACAAAGATCGGAGCGCCCGCCACCCAACAATAGAAACTGGCAAAGCCGAAGTGCTCAATCATGTAGCCTGTGATGATCGGAGTAAGCAGGCCGCTCAAGGCCGTCACGATTGACAACAGCGTAAAGGCCAGTGCTCTTGTCTCGTTGGTGGAAACGTCACCGGTCAGGCGCTGAACGACGGTGTTGGTGAGCATAAAGGCCGTGCCTACAAGAATGCAGGCCGAAAAGAGCGGCCAGAGGCCCGCTGTCTTGGTGGGGAAGATGAGCGTCGCGGCACCGGCTGAAGCCGCACAGAAGATGGCCAAGGCTAGCGACGGTCTCGGTCCCGAACGATCCAGCCACCGACCGGCGACAATGGCGCCGAATGCAGGAAACAAGGCGACGCTGGCGAGCATCGCGCCCACTTCAAAGGAACTCGCCCCGTGCTCAAGTGCATCGAGCGTCACGCAAAAGCGCATGCCGGTCGTGCAGGAATGCAGGATCAGCAATATGAACAGAACTCGAGCGAGCTTTCCGTACATTGCGCCGTCACCATATGGATTCAGCCGGCATAACACCGACATAAAGGCTTCTCTTACCGATGCTACGCCCGAATTCGAACGCGAGCAAAAAGCATTTGCCGCAAACAAAAAACCGAAGGCGCAACTCCAGCGTTTTAGCGCCAGATGCACCTTCGGCATGAAACCATGTCAAATGCGGCAACTGCCGCCGTCACTGACAATCAAAATGAGTGCGTCAAACCAATCGAGGCAGCCGTACGGTTCGTGGTATTTTCATCTTTGTTGAGCCAGCCTTCGCCTTTAGCCCAAGAGACGACAGCGTAACCCATCGTGCGGTTGCTGAAATAGTAGTGGCAGCCCAAACCCACGGCGTAACGCTTGAAGTCGCCGTCCTGACCTGACGGAGCTCCTTCGAACTCGCCGTCCTGGTACTGCACCTGAGCAAGCCAGTTGGCCGAACCCACGGTGTAGCGGACCCCCAAGAATCCGGAAATCGCATCGTACGCGTCCGAGCTCGTCTTCAAGAGATCCGAATCGAAGTCGTATTCGTTCCAGTTGGCGTCGCTCATGCGGCGGTTGTTGGTGAAGTAGTTCAAGCCCGCATAGAGCGTCGTGGCACCGCCACCCGGTGCCCATGTGGCAGCAAGCTTATAGCTGAAGGCATCTTCCCAGTTCTTCGTATCGTAACCGGTTCCGTAGTACTCGGAACTGTCACCGTAGAACTCGGCTTCAACCGCACCGATAACCTTGACGTTGTTGCCGTCCCAGCGCAGCGCCACATTGAGCCACTTGCTGTTGTTGACCCAGCGATCGTCTTCGTCGTCGGCTTCATTCGTGAGCGAATACTGCACGCCGAGCTTGGCACCCGCAAACGTCGGCGACACGTAATAGATCGTGTTGCTGTGTACGTTCCAGACGTTGACCTGAGAGGCCTGGATACCGGCGTCGACGTAACCGGTTTCAAACGGTTCGAAGTCCCAATACCAGGACAGAGAACTCATACCGGACGAAAAGCCGCCGACACGACCGAAACCGAGCGTTCCCCAGTCGCCCGAGAGATAAATCTGAGATTCACGGTTGAAGATCTTGCCGTCTTCCCCCTGCGCACCGGTGTCGCTGTTGAAACCGGCTTCCAAAACAAAACCGAGCGTCAAATTGTCGCCCAGATCTTCGGTGCCCTTAAACCCGAAACGAGGACCGGCGTAGTTGCCGCTCGTCATGGCAAACGAATCGTCGCCGCCTTCGGTGTGCTGATAGGTAAAGCCCGTGTCGATGACGCCGTAGAGCGTCACTTCCGTTGCGGAGGCAACGCAGGAGAGTGCGGACAAAACCGCGGCTGTGGTGAGTGTCTTTTTCATAATGCTTTGATCCGTGGAGTCGATCTTCACCCGCGGGCCGCGTCCGGAAACGTGGCCCGCAAGGAAGATCAGGAGAAACAAAGGATGTGAATTATGACCGAATTACTTCAGCGTAGCCGGATCGAGCGTGCGCAGGAACTTGATGCCGTTGTTGATGTCGTTGGTGTAGATGCGATCCTTCGTCACGAACGGAACGGTCTTGCGATAGGCGTTGAGGAACTTGGTCTTACCTTCACCCATCTTCTTGCCGTCCTGCATGCGCATGTTCATGGCCTGCGTGGTGTGCAGCACTTCATAGCTATAGAGCTCGTAGGCGATATCGGCCATCTTGCTCAGACGGTCAGCTGCCACGTTGACGTTGCTGAACGTCTCTTCGAACACCGATGATCAAACGCATCGTTTTGGCATTGACCTTTGCTGCCGTTTGCGCGAGCGCCCAAGCCGGAGTCTACAAAGACGGGACTTATATCGGAGAAGGCAACGGCAACGCCAGCAAAATTCAGGTTGAAGTCGTTGTTTCCGGCGGAAAAATCGCCTCGGTCAACGTCTTGAAGCACGGAGAAACAGAGCCGCTTCTTAAGGCCGCCCAGAAAAAGCTTTCCAAGGCCATCATCAAGAAAAACGGTACGGATGGTGTGGCTGCCGTAAGCGGAGCCTCCAATTCGTCCAGAGGCATCATCGAGGCCGTCAACATGGCACTTGAAAAAGCCAAATAAAGTACTTGCGTAACCGCATGTCCGAGCCCGTGAATCGAATTGATTTCGACACGGGCTCGTGCGTTGCCTACGGTTACGCCTTCTGCGAATTTGTTATGCGTCTTGCAACGAGAGTAGAGTTGCGCTTCGCGTGAGTGTCGATTACCGCTTCCTTTGTCTAGCGACAGCGCAATAGAGCCTCACGCAACAGAACCACACGCTCTTCCAGCCATGCCATCTTCAGCCATCAAAGCAATTTTCACAAAAACTTTTGTCGCCATCTCGCTCATCAACATGCTCGGCTTGGCGGGCTACTACGCCATTTTCGTAGTCAGCACACAGTTTTTGTCGGAAGTGTTTCATGCCTCTACCGCTGTCGCGGGACTCGCAACAGGCATCATTGTGATCGGCTGTCTTGTCGGACGATTTTTCACGGGCAGCATTGTCCACTCGGCAGGCTATCGGCGTGTGCTTTTCTGCGGTGTCGTGCTGTACCTATTGACAAACGCAGCCTACTTTTTTGCCGACACGCTTGTGTTGATTTTCCTGGTGCGTTTCGTCTCCGGCGTGGCCGTCGGCATCGTAGGCACAGTCACCGGCACGATCGTGGCGGTTGTTGTTCCTTCCCAGTTTCATGGTCGCGGGATTGCGTATTTCTCCATGAGCACGGCTTTGGCACTGTGCTTCGGTCCGTTCATCGGCATCGCTCTTGTTGACTCGCTCGGCTACGAAGGCATCTTCGCAATCGGTACCGCCATGGCGTGCGTCAATTTGCTGCTCGTTCCGCTCGTCAAAGTTACAGCCCAACGCAAGCTTGACCATCACAAACTCACGCTGGCCGACTTTATCGAACCCAAGCTCATTCCGTTCAGTCTTTTTGTCTGTGTCGTGTGTTTGGCCTGGGGCAATATTCAGGCGTTTATGGCTGCCTATGCGCGAGCCTTTGATGTCGTTGCGGCCGCCTCTTCATTCTTCCTGGTCTACGCCATCGCAATACTTCTTTCCCGCCCGTTTTCCGGAAAAATCTACGATGCTCACGGAGCACCGATCATCCTCTATCCTTCTCTTATTCTGCTGACGGCCAGTTTGGCGCTTCTGTGGGGAGTGCATGAAGGCTGGTCCGTTTTGTTGGCCGGAGCTCTGGCCGGGCTCGGCTTCGGAAATTTCCAATCGGTCGCTCAAGTTTCGGCCATCAGCATGGTGACGCGCGAGCGTTACGCGCAAGCCACCAGCACCTTCTATATTTTCTTCGATTTGGGACTAGGCGTTGCGCCGTATTTGGCCGGCCATGCCGCACCTTTTGTAGGTTACGACGGCATCTACGGCCTCAACGCCGTTGTTGTTGCGCTGTGTATCGTGTGGTATGCGGTTCTTCACGTGAGAGGTTCGCTTGCTAAGCGACCGTCGCTTGGACAGGCGGTTGATTTTTCTAAGAACAAGTAAGCCACTGCCTGCAGGTTTCGGCAAAATCCGAAAACCTGTCAACCTATCCGGTCCTATCTCGAAACATTGTCAACCTAATTCAGGCAAAGTCAATTCCTGTTCTCGAATTGCACCTACTTTGCATTAAAATGCAACTGTACTTTATTTTTTATGCAAAGTTAACTTGCTTTTTTATGCAAAGTTGAGCAACTTATGATCTACAAAAGTAGAACTCTCGAGAAGGAAATCCTAAAGGCATCCGAGCGCTTCAAAGCGGTCATGGTGAGCGGCATGCGACAAGTCGGCAAAAGCACCATGCTCCAAGCAATCTGCGAAAAAGGGCGCACCTACGTCACTCTCGATGAAATGGAAGCCTCGGAACTCGCCGCAAACGCCCGAAGCGTCTTTTTCAAGCAATATCCCGCACCCATACTTATCGACGAAATTCAGCGAGTTCCGGAACTGTGCCTGGAAGTAAAAGTTCTGGTTGATAGTTCCGACAAACGCGGACAGGTGTGGCTGACAGGGTCGCAGCGGTTCTCAATGATGAAAAACGTCTCGGAGTCGCTCGCCGGCCGATTGGCCTGCTTCGAGCTTTTGCCGTTGAGTCTCTACGAGCAGCAAAACAAAGCGTTCGATGCAAAGCCGTATATCCCGACAGGAGAATTGTCCCGCGGCTCTCTTTCGCCAAAAACACCGGAAGAAACTTGGAGAATTATCTGGCAGGGCTGCTGGCCCGAAGTCGCTGAAGACACGCCGAAAAACCGCAACATCTTTTTCCAAAGTCTTCTGCAGACCTACATCGAGCGCGATGTGATCCTGACCGGCATCCGCAATCTGTCGGATTTTCGCAAGTTCCTCACTGTACTTGCCTCTCGCATCGGGCAGGAGTTTCAGCTGAACGCCGTCGCCGCTGAAGTCGGTGTTGCCACTCAGACGGCAAAACAATGGCTGTCGATTGCAGAAAGTTCTGGGATTATCTACTTATTGCCACCATTCTTTGAAAATGTTGGCAAAACGGTCATCAAGCGACCGAAACTTTTCTTTACTGACACCGGATTTGCCGCCTGGTTGTGCAAGATACCTTCACCTGAAGCTTTGAGCAAGGTCTACAACAACGGCAGTTTCTTTGAGAACTTCGTCGTCATGGAACTTCTCAAGAGTTGGATTCACAACGGTGAAGAGCCGTATTTCTACTACTACCGCGACACGCGATTCAACGAAATCGACCTTCTGATTTTCGACGGCACGCACTATCACCCGATCGAGATCAAGACCTCCGATTCTCCCCAGGCCGGCATGATCAAGGCCTTCGATTGCATCAAAGGCAACACAGTCAAGCGCGGCAGCGGAGCACTGATCTGCTTGACTCCCAAAGCTCGGTATCTGAGTTCGGATGTCGTCGCCCACTCAATCTGGGATATCTGATTTCTGATTCTCGACGTTTGGCCTGTGCGCTATCCAGTGGAAACTTGCACAGGCAAACGAGGAGATCTTTCCGGTCTCACCAAATCCGGCACATAATCGCCGCTCCTCTTTTGCGTCTGCAAATCGTCCTTTAGTTGTGCGAAACAACTTCAAAAAGCTGCCACTCGAGCCAACAACCGGCTGCAAAGACGTCTGTCATGCGCGCACGCAAAGCGTCTGAGCCGTTTTGGGCCAGTTTATCCGCAATTGACACTGCCTTTCGTGCAGAAACATCGGACGCCTCCGAACCCATGCCTTCAACCCAATCTCGGAACGGATTGTCCTGAAGCTTGGCTGTGGGACGCAGTGCCTTTCCGAATTCGTTCCAAATCCAGAAACACGGCAACAGAGCCGCCATTGCAACTCCGAGATCGGCAGACCGTACGGCTCGCGCTTCGAAATCCTGATAGGCCAGCAATTCCGGCAAAGGAACAATTTCAGACGGGTTAACCGATTGCCCCGTAAATGACTTCACATAGTCGATGGTCCAGACTCGCATATCGCGTGTTTCCTGAGCCCATTGTTTGAGCTCCCGAGCCTCCTGCTCAAAGCCTCGAATTTGAGACAAGCGAGCTGCGAGCAAATCCAGACAAGATGCGTAGTTGTCCAGATAACTGATGTTCTGGCAGAGATAAGCCGCAAACGTTCTTTTGGATAAGGTACCTTCAAATACTCCACGCAAGAAGTCATGCCGCTTGACAGCTTGCAGACTTGAACCTGCAGCTGCAAAAGCTTTCCGGCTCCAAGCCTCCTTGGGCTCTGCGGCAAAGGTGCCTCCGATGGGAAGAAGATACGCTGCGCAAAAGGCTTTCAGATAATCGCGTCGAGACAACATCAGTGAAAATTTTCCTCAGTCATAAAAATAGATCGAGTGCGATTATTAACCATTTTTCAGAATCTGCAATCGGTGCCTTTCAGTTTTTGCTTGCGAATGGGTGTTTTCATGAGTGGGATCGGTTGAGCTCTCTGCTTGGCGCGAACCCGAAATGGATTAACCTTAGAGATAAGGTGCGTTGCACCCCAGAGACCGCTGCCGACAAAACAATCGATCACGACCCCGATTATTTTGTCTCCCCAAAAGCAGCTCGCTCACAGGAGAAAAAAAATGACATTTCAGTACCCCGCCGTATCGCGGCGCAACTTGATGAAATCGGTTGCAGCCGCCGGTCTACTGGTTAATTTTTCACTCACACCGCTCAGTCAAGCCGTTGCAGCGGCCATGGATGATATGGAAACCGTTCGCTGGACTTCGTGCGTTGTCAATTGCGGCAGCCGCTGCCCGTTGAAAGCCATCGTCAAAAACGGTCAGGTGATCCGCATTGAACCGGAAAACACCGGCGCCGACTCCACCAAGATGCCTCTGGCTGTCCCGCATGTCCGCGCCTGCTTGCGAGGCCGCTCCATGCGTCAGCGCTTGTACTCTCCCGAACGCCTCAAGTACCCGATGAAGCGCGTGGGCAAGCGCGGCGAAAACAAGTTCGAGCGCATCTCCTGGGACGAAGCGCTTGACATCGTCGCCAAGCAGCTCAAATACACCATCGAGAAATACGGCAACGAAGCCATCTACCTGCAGTACGGCTCCGGTTCCTATCAGCTCGTTTCCACGCGCCGCACGGCCGATCGTCTACTCAATATGTTGGGCGGTTCTCTGGGCTGCTACGGCACCTACTCTTCGGCTCAGATCAACGGCGCCTTCCCCTACACCTATGGGCTCGGCGCCGGCGGCTCTCAGATGACCGAAGTCGGCAACGCCAAGCTCTACGTGTCCTTCGGCAACAACACGATGGTCACGCGCCAGTCGGGCGGCGGCCAAGCCTGGGAGCTCGATTGCGCTCGTCAGGGCAAGGATCGTCCGCGCATGATTATTGTCGATCCGATCTATACGGACACGTGTCTGGGCAAGGAAGACGAATGGGTGCCGATCCGTCCGGGTACCGATGCGGCTTTCGTTGAAGGCATGGCCTACGTCATGATCAAGGAAAACCTGGTCGATCAGGCCTTCCTCGACAAATACTGCGTGGGCTACGACGAAAAGACGCTGCCCAAGGGCGCGCCCGCCAAGAGCGACTACAAGAGCTACATTCTGGGCGAAGGCGAAGACAAGACGCCAAAGACTCCGGAATACGCCTCCCGCATCACCGGCATTCCGACGGAAACCATCATCCGGTTGGCCCGTGAAATGGCAAAGACCAAACCTGTTTTCTTTGCCCAAGGCTATGGTCCGCAACGTCAGGCCAACGGTGAACAAACGGCACGCGCCATTGCCATGCTGCCGATTCTGACGGGCAACATCGGTCTTCCCGGCACGAGCCACGGCGGCCGCGAGGGCGACATCGGCCTGGGCGACGTGGGCCTGCCTTCCGGAAAGAATCCGGTTAAGACGCTCATTTCGTTCTTTACTTGGAGCGACGCGATCGATCACGGCGAAAAGATGACCGCCACGGCCGACGGCGTGCGCGGCAAGGATAAGCTCGACGTGGGCATCAAGTTCCTGTGGACGCAGTGCTCCAACGTGAACATGAACCAGCATTCGGATCACAACGGCACGGCCAAGATTCTGGCTGACGAAAAGAAGTGCGAGTTCATCCTCGTCGTCGACAACCAGATGACCTCCACCGCCCGCTGGGCTGACCTCATCCTGCCCGACGTGATGCAGCAGGAACTCAACGACATCGCCGCCGACGGCTACGCCACGGGCACGAGCAACTTCATGGTCGCTCTGCAGAAATGCGTTGAGCCGCAGTGGGAACAGCGCAGCGGCTACTGGATCTGCTCTCAGATCGCCAAGCGCTTCGGCATCGAAGACAAGTACACCGAAGGTCGCACGCAGGAAGAATGGGTGCGCTGGTGCTACGAAGAAACTCGGAAGAAACATCCGGACGCCATGCCCGACTTCGACACCTTCTGGAAGCAAGGCATCGTCAAGGTGCCGGGTCTGGGCAAAGGTAAAACCGTTGTCATGAAGGCCTTCCGCGACGATCCGGTGAAGAACCCCCTGAAGACCCCCTCGGGCAAGATCGAAATCTATTCCGAACGTCTGGCCAAGCTTGCCAAGGACTGGACTTTGCCTAAGGGCGACGTCATTTCGGCTCTGCCCAAGTTCTGCCGCACGTGGGAAATGCCGGGCGATCCGCTGCAGAAGAAGTATCCGCTGCAGTGCTTCGGCTATCACGGACACGGCCGCACCCACTCCACGTATCACAACGTGCCGTGGCTGCGTGAAGTGCAGCCCGACGAACTTCTGATGAATCCGATCGACGCCAGAGGTCGTGCGCTCAAGACCGGCGACATGGTGGAAGTCTTCAACGACCGCGGCCGCGTGCAGCTGCCGGTACACGTCACGCCTCGCATTTTCCCGGGCGTGGTGGCGTTCCCGCAGGGCGGTTGGTACACGCCTGACGCCAAGGGAGTGGACAAAGGTCCTTCCATCAACACGCTTACATCTCTCAAGAAGAGCCCGTTGGCCAAGGCCAACCCGCAGCACACCAATCTCGTCGAAGTCCGCAAGATCTAAAGGAGGCACATCATGGCAAAACAATACGGCTTTCTGATTGACGCCTCCCGCTGCACCGGCTGCAGAACGTGCGAGGTCGCCTGCAAAGATAAGAACAATCTTCCGGTCGGTCGCAACTTCCGACATGTCCTTTGCTTTGAGGGAGGCGGCTGGAGACAGGACCGCGCCACCGGCGCCTGGCGCACGGATACGTTTGCGTATTACGTCTCGGTGAGCTGCAATCACTGCGAAGATCCCGCCTGCGTCAAGGTCTGCCCCACCAAGGCTCACTTCAAGCGCAAGGAAGACGGTCTGGTTCTGATTGATCGCGACAAGTGCATCGGCTGCGGAATGTGCGCCAAGGCTTGCCCGTACGGCGCGCCGCAGCTCGATACGGTCGCAAAGAAGATGACCAAGTGCGACGCCTGTCAGGATCGTCTCGCCAAGGGTCTCAACCCCGTCTGCGTGGACTCCTGCCCGCAGCGCGCCATCGAGTTCGGTGAAATGAGCGAGCTTTTAAAGAAGCAATCGGATCGCAAGCACATTGCACCGCTGCCCGATCCGTCCGTCACCAAGCCCAACCTGTTGGTGAAGGCGCCTCGCAACGCCAAGCCCGTGGGCGACAAAAACGGCACGGTTTTCGGAGCAGATCGTTAAGAGCTCCAGCTGACCGCTAAGGGCAACAACAGGGCGAGGATTTCGGTTCTCGTCCTGTTTTTGTTTGCGCACAACCTAAAACCACACAAGGTTGCTGTGAGATCGCCTTCTCAGGGCGTACCCGGACACAAACCGAGTCCGTGCATCAAAAGACACCGAACCTACCGCACACCTGATGTCACTTATTCATCGCGAGCACATCAAAGGTGTCTGCGTGTGCTCAGTTGGGCAGACGGGCGACACTCCGTCCGCTGTCTTTTTGTCTGTCCCGCTACCCATCCTCTGACCTACTTTCCACTTCTCCCGGTTCCTGCAAAACCGACGAAATTGCAAATTTTCCCGATAATCATACAAACTGCGTAGCATTCGAATACATCCATATCATTCTGTCACACAAAATCAAATATTCTTAAAAACATCATAGACTTAACTACAAGAAATCCAACACTATCTCCTTCAAAACGTTGCCTTCCAGAGTAGCAGAATAGAATTAGTATCACCAAATCAAAACCACTGCCCCATTGGCCATTCAAAAGCATCAGCACTCCGACACTTTCTCAATTGTCCACAACGAACATATTGGTCGCAGCTCAATTTGACTTCAATATAAGAGCGCGTAGCAAGCAAAATTTCCTTTAGTTTGTTATCGAATTTAGCCAAACCGTCTTTATTCGCTTGACGCTCAAAACCGAGTCATGCAAACTCGCGACTTTCGCAACCCACAAACGGAGTAACAAATGCCCCGCTTTTACCTGACCGCCGTGGCCGCCGCTGTGATAGCCGCAACGGTTAACGCCGCCGAATTTCCCGCAATCCCGACAGATCAAACGGATTACAACGAAATCATCTATCGCGACGATGCGAACGATCCGACAAGCTATGAACAGTCTTCCTGGAAGGGTATCGGTCTTGTCGCATCCGGCAAAACGATCACCGGCGGCAACGCCCCCGCCTTCCTGAGTACCCGCGACTATGACAAGGTCACCAACAACGGAAACATTTGGGTTCTCGCCGATCGCATTGAAGATACCGACCTCGGTCAGTACGCCGCCGGCATCGTCGCAAGCGGCGGCAAAACGGGCATCAATGCCAAAGATGGAATCATCTACGTCCATTCCAACAATAACGGTATAGAAACCAACTACGAAGCGGCCAAAGGCATGGCAGCTGACGCCAGCTCCGGCACAAAAACCTCCATCACCAACAGCGGCACGATCTACGTCGAAGGCGGCACCGGCATGTTGGCTACTTCCAACCCTAAGACGGCTAGCGCTCCGTCTTCAAAAAAAGGTTCCGTCATCACCAACGAAGGCACGATTCACATCATCAACAGCGGTTTCGGCATGTCGCTTGGCGGCAACAATGCCAGCGGCGTTGAGATGACCAACAAGGGCACTATCATCGCCAGCGGCAAAAACGCCTATGGCATCACGGCTTCCGACGCCACGGACGGTACAGTGACCAATGAAGGCACCATCATTGCCACCGACGGCGCCATCGCCATTTCCTCGGGCCGCTGGAATAAGGATGTCGACTTCAGACTGATTCTTACGGGCAATTCGCATGTTGAAGGTGTCATTGAGCTCGGTAAGGGATCTGAGCTGACCGTAGAAAACCTGGCTCGCGCAGAAACCATCGTTTTGTCTTCCGTTACCCCGGAAAAAGCGAATGCTTTAAATGACGCTACATGCGAAGGCTGCAATGTGGGTAGCGTCACTGTGAAAAACAGCAACCTGACCATTCGCTCTTCCGATGAGTCCCAGACGCTCAAAATCGGACTCATTGAGACAGTGGGAAACGGTTCGATGACATTTGAATTCGATTCTGTCGGTTCCAAAGAGAAGCCTCTTCTTGATGTGGACAAAGGTGGCCAAGATGATGCTGTCAAGTTCAACTACACCGGTACGGTCACCGATAAGCTGGCAAGCGGCTCGGTCAAGGCCGAAGCGCTCTTTGACGGCATCAGCCTGGGCGACAACGCAACGCCTGAACGCATCACCACGTCCGACGGTTTGTGGGCAAGCGCTTCCGTGCACGAAAAGAAAGGTGACGAAATCACGAGCACCTACTCCGGCCCGAGCAGCCTGATTACCTCCACCACCGATCTCGCCTTGATGAACGGTCTGGTGTGGCGCTCCCAGCTCACCAACCTTTCCGATCGTATGGGCACGCTGCGCACCATGCCGCAGGCTGCCGGCGCTTGGGCTCGCTACAACAACGGTGGTCTTGACGGCCGCGGCCTCGAATACGACTACAGCACGATCGAAGTGGGCTTTGACGCTCCCGTGAGCAACAACTTCCTCGTCGGCGTGAGCTTTGACTACACGATCGGCGACATCGACCTCAATGCAGGTTCCGCCGACAACGACGTCTACACGCTGGGTCTTTACGGCACCTACTACGGTGACAACGGCGGCTTCGTTGACTTGATGGCCAAGATCGGCCGCATCGACAACGAATACAACGTTGCCAACTCGGCCGGGTCTGAAAAGGGCGACTACATGATGACCGGCGCCATCGTCGGTGTTGAAGCCGGCCACCGCTTCGATCTCGCTCACAACATGTTCGTCGAACCGCAGGTTCAGCTCTCCTACAGCTGGCTGCGCGCCACGGACTATGCGACCAACATCCGCAGCGTTGATTTCGAAACGATCGAAAGCTTGGTCGCTCGCGTGGGCGTCATGGGCGGCATGAAGTTTGCCGAAAACCGCGGTGCGGCCTACCTGAAGGCCTCCTACAACCACGACTTCCTGGGTAACGTGGACGCAGCAATGTACGCTGTCGGCGACTCGATCAACTCCGCCAAGATCAGTGACGAGCTCGACGACAACTGGGCCGAAGTCTCTCTGGGCGTGTCCTACAGCGTGACCGATACGCTCAACACGTTCCTTGACGTCGGCACCGGTTTCGGTGGCGACATCGACCAGAAGTGGCGCATCAACTTCGGCGCCCGCTACGCATTCTGATCAGAGCTTTAAATCGGGGTTGATTGATCGCCCGCAGTGAAGCATAACAGCCGCGTTCTCGATTCGTCGGGGGCGCGGCTTTTCGTTTGACCGACTTTCCTGTCAATGGGAAACGTCGTCTTGATTCGCTCAATTCAACGGGCTGCTAACCGACGGCTTCCACTTTAACAACATCAGGCAAACAAAAAAATTGCCGCTCCCGGCACTCCCGACAGCGGCGACTTGATCGGCAAACGACAGAAAATCCTCAGCGTTTTCTGAGTTCTTCCTTCACAGTCATGCGCACCGTGTTTTCAACGGCCTTCTGCAGGTCCGATCGAATGCGCGTGGCAGCGGTCTTAAGCGTCACGTCCACGATGATCTCAATCTGCGAATTGAGGCGTTCCAGCACCTTCGGAACGATACGGGCAACGAGTTCTTCTTCGGACAAACCGGCGGCAACGGGGCCGGAAGCTCCGGCTTGCTGCTGAGAACGGGCCTGGGGCGTCACGGGCGCAGTTTCCTGCCGGCGGATGGGTTCGGAGTTCGGCATACGAGGCTCTTCGGGCTGCGGAGCAATCGGAGGCGTCACCTGCTCTTCGGACTGTCCCGGAATCGGTCCGTTCTTGAGCTCCTGCGCCGCGCGCTTGAGCTCCTCCCAGTCGTAGGTAACACGTTCTTTCAAAAGCGGAGAATGATAGGAATTCATTTGATTAACCTGCGCTGCGGTCGTAGGCGTTGAGCGTCACGCCGGCGGTTTTGTACAGCCGATAGCGGGCGCGGGAATTGAGAAGTTCCGTCTGATTGGTGGAGACGATGTCAACAACACGGTTAAACGGCGCCAGCGTATGCTGCCAGTCGGGCGGCACCGATTCGTCCAGAAGAATGATGACGTCGGACGGTTTCAACTGAGTGATGTCGCTTGCGAAAATCACGGGCGCATCGGCTTCAAAAGCCGAACCCGCCCAGGCGTGCGCGATAAAGGTCAAATCCTCAAAGCGCCACAGATCGTCGTAGGCGCGCCGCAACAGCACCTCGTTGCTGCTCCAGACGGCAACGGTAAGCCCCATCTTGCGCACCTTCTTGATCAGACGGCAGGCATAGATGGTGCGTTGCGCAACATTGAAGTGAAAATCGATTTGCTGCATGCGGGCGTCTCGAGCGGTGTCTCAACCTCTGTCTGTCGGAAAAACTTACTTGGCGGCGGCCTTGCGGACGGTCTTGGCGGCAGCCTTTTTCACCGTCGCCGCAGCCGTCTTCGTCTTTGCGGCTGTCTTAGCCTTCACGGTCTTTACCTTGTTTGCCTTGGGTGCCGGAACACGGGAAAGCAACCACTCAAGAATGAGCGGCAAGGGACGCGCAGTGCCGCCGCTCTTGCCGCTTGCGGCCTGAGCGGTGCCTGCCACGTCAAGGTGGGCCCAGGGGCACTTCGGCGCGAATGCGGCAAGGAACGTAGCGGCCGTGCAGGCGCCGGCACCCGCCGTCCAGCTGATGTTGGCAAGGTCTGCTACAGAGCTCTCCAAGGCCTTCTTGTAGGTTCCGCCCATCGGCATCGGCCAGACCGGGTCGTGCGCGCTGTCGGCAGCGCAGGCCAGAGCGGCCGTAAGCGGTTCGTCCTCGCAGAAAAGACCGGAGACGTCGGTGCCGAGCGCCACGATGCAGGCACCGGTGAGCGTTGCCACGTCGATGCAGACCTCGGGTTCGAGTTCGGCGGCGCGGGCCAGGGCGTCAGCCAGAATCAGTCGGCCTTCGGCGTCGGTGTTGAGCACTTCAACCGTAAGACCGCTTAAAGTCGTGATGACGTCGGCCGGTTTCAGAGCGCTGCCCGAAGGCAGGTTTTCCACGGCGGGCACGAGAGCCACCACGTTTTCCTTGAGTTCCATTTCGGCGGCGGCCTTGACGGCGGCCAAGACGACGGCGGCGCCCGACATGTCGAACTTCATCTGATCCATCGTGCGGCTAGGCTTGAGGGAAATGCCGCCCGCGTCAAACGTCACGCCCTTGCCGACGAGCACGACGGGAGCCTTGGAGGCATCCGCGCCCTGCCAGGCGAGTTCAATGAAGACAGGATCGGTTTGGCTGCCCTTGCTCACGCCGATCACGCCGCCCATACCGGCCTCGTCGATGGCGTCCTTGTCGAGCACCTTGACGGTGAGCTTGCCCTTGGCGGACTTGCCTGCGGTCTTTTCGAATTCGCGCACCACGCTTTCTGCGGCTTCGGCCAGGAACTGCGGATCGCAGATGTTGGGTGGCAGGTCCTGAAGTTCCTTCGCCCAGATCATGGCGCCGGCGGACACGCAGCCCACCTGAAGGCTTGAGGCCACATCCGTTTCGGAAACCCAGAGAATCTTTTCAACGGCCTGCGGCCCCTTGCCCTTGGTCTTCAGCCCGCGGGACTTGTGCGAGGCAAAGAGAAGTTCACGCACGGCGCTGCGGGCGGCCCAGGCTTCGTCGCGTTCGGGCAGCGTCCATTCTGCGGAAGTCAAAGCAACGGATCCGCTCTTTGCAAAACGCGCCACCTTGCGGTGCACGTTGATGAAGGTCTTTTCGCTGAAGGCGTCCTTCATGCCCAGACCCACGACGATCACGCGCTTGAAGTCCAGTCCGGCAACGCCGTAGAAAACGGCGACTTCAGAGGGCTTGCCCTTGAAGTCGCCCGCTTCGATCTGAGCGGAAATCAAGCCGCCGGCCTTGTCAACGGCCACCGCCGAGGGCGTGAGTTCGGGCTTGCCGTTTTCGCCGCCGCACCAGACACCCACCACGAGGGTGTCGGCCTGCAATTCCGTAAGCTTGTTTTCAACTTCAATCTGCATGTCTCGTCTCTCCGAATTTATGGTCAAAGCCTTTTTTGCCAAAAAGAAGGCTTTCAAAAATGCTCAATTTTGACTCTTAATGGTAGGAAGCCTTCTTGGCTTCGTCCACGCGCAGCGGCGGGAAGCTGTCCCAACGTTCGCACCCCGGGCACTGCCAGGCGAAAGTGTGCGCCAAAAAGCCGCAATGCGTGCACTGATAACGCGCAAAGTGCTTGCTCTGCTTGGTGGTAACCTCCGCCAGAAGTTTTGCCTGTTCATCATCGGGATCGGCCTTGGCGCGCAAGTTGCACAAAACCGAGAAGGCCGACAGCGACGGACGGTTCTTGAGGGCTTCACCGGCAAATGCAGCCGCCGTAGGCGCATCGGCCCACACGGACATGCGAGCGACGGCGGCAGTCAGCACATCCACTGATCCAGACTGCGCAAACACGTCCTTGAGATACTTCATGGCGGCAGCCTTGTCGGTTTCGGCCATGACGTCGGCCTTCTTGGCGGCAATGAGGGGCGCATAGGCGGGCTTGGCCTTTTCAATTTGGCCCCAGGCGGCAAGCGCGTCCTGCGGCTTGCCCGCATCAAGCGCGAGATCGGCGGCCAAGGAAAGCGCACGCGGATTGTCGGGATTGGCCTTCAGAGCACTCGTCACGAATTCGGACGCGCGAGCCGCATCCTTGGTGCAGCGCGCGAGGTTGGCAAGTTCGCAGTAGTAATGACTGATTTCGACATGCAAATCCTTGCCGCTCTTTTGCAGGCGCTCGGCCGTCTCCACGGCCTTCTTCCATTCGCGTTCGGTGCAGTAGATGTGCATCAGAGCCTCAAGCGCCTCGACTTCGCGCCCCTTGAAGCCGGCAAGCTGTTCATAGGCCGATTCCGCGCGGTCGTACATGCCGGACTTCAGATAATCGAGCGCAAGCTCGGCCATCGCCAGAGCACGTTCCTTTTCGGGCAGCTCGGCGCGGTTGACGAGGAAGCTGTGCAGGCGAATGGCGCGATCAAACTGTCCGCGACGGCGAAAGAGGTTGCCGAGGGCATGGTGCAGCTCAATCGTCTCAGGATCCAGGCGCACGACCTCGATGAAAAGATCAATCGCCTTGTCGGCCTTCACGGGATCGTCGCTCAACAAAAGCGACAGCCCCTTGGCGTAGTGCTCGTCAATGCCTTCCGTCGCCTTCTTGTGCTGTTTGAAATCCACCCCGCGCAGCCACCAGCCGGCGGCAAAAAGAATCGGGACCGCAATCAGATACCAGAGTTCGAATTCCATTTACTTCACTAGTCAGTCAAAAATCAGTTCAATCCTGCGGCACGTTTTTCTTGGCAAAAAGGATGTCGTGCCAGCCGAGTTCCTTGGCAACGGGGTTGCGCAGCAGATAGGACGGATGATAGGTAACCACCGCGGGCACCTTACGGCCCGCAATTTGCACCTCATAAAGGTGACCTCGCATCTGCGAAATCGGCTTTGCCTCGCCCAAAAGCCGCCAGACCGCATGCTTGCCCATCAGAATCAAAAGCTTGGGCTGCAGGAGGTCCAACTGTCGATCGAGGAAGGCCGCGCAAGCGGCCACTTCATCGGGCTTGGGGTCGCGGTTCCCGGGCGGACGGCACTTGAGAACGTTGCAGATGGCAACGTCCTTGCCGCGCTCGAGAGAACACGCCTTGAGAATTTCAGTTAAAAGCTTGCCGCTGTTGCCGACAAAAGGAATGCCCGAAAGGTCTTCTTCGCGGCCGGGCGCTTCACCCACCATCACGATGGGGCAGCCCGGTGCACCGTCGGCCACCACGGTGTTGGTGCGCTCAGCCGCCATCGGGCAGACACGGCACCGATCGGCAATTCCCTTGATGTCTTCCCAGCGTGCGGTGCGAAGTTCGGCAACGAGCTGAGCGTCGGCCTGCACCTGAGAGGCAGCAGCGGACTGCGGCTGGGGCGGCGCAACGGGACGCAGTGCGGGGCGCGTCGCAATCGATGCAGCTGCGGCAGGCTTGAGAGTTTGAGCGACAGCCGCAGAAGTTGCGGGATTCGCAGTCGTTGCGGCGGGAGCCGATTGGATGCCGGCGGCGGCCTGCTGTCGACGCAGGCGCGTGGCCATCGGACCGCGGCGCACCATCGCGGGAGCGGCCGGTGCGGAACCTGCGGGGATCGTAGCCGAAGGCGAGACGGCCGAAGGCGAGACGGCCGAAGGCTTAACCTCTGCCGGCGCGGCAGAAGCTGCAGGCTTGGGTTCCGGCGCAAGCGGATCAATGCCGTCGCGCAGCACCCACTGCACGCCGACATTCATTGCCTGCCAAATTTGACTTTGTTCCCGCGTTAGCGCCATTGATGCGTTACTTTCTCAATCTTCTTAATCGTGGGGCACGGACCGGGAAAACTGCGCCGTCATCAGAATCGCATCCTCCCGGCCGTTTTCGGTCGGATAGTAGTTCTTGCGGCGTCCGGTTTCCTCAAATCCGAACGAAGTGTACATTTTACGCGCACGCGCGTTGCTCTCCCGAACTTCGAGAAACATACGCACGGCGCCGTTGCGGCGAGCCAGCGCAATGGCCTGCGTCAACAGCGCCTTGCCGTAGCCTCTTCCCTGCATGGCAGGTTGCACCGCAATTTCCAGAAGTTCCGACTCGTCGAGCACGTGCATCACGGCGGCAATGCCCGACGTCACCCCGTCTACGGTCAAAACCGTGAGCGTATTTCCCGAGGCGTGTGCGTCGGAAAAGTTTCTCAGCGTCCATCCGAAGGGATCGGCTCGGTGCGTGAGGTCGGCCACCGCCTCGAGGTCTGCGGGCGTCATCGCGCGAAACGCAACCTCGCTCAAAGCTTTTCTCCAGCTCGGCGCTGTTCAATGGTGAGAGCCACGCGATTGCGCACGTAAAGCGGTGCGGCAAGATGCGGATCGGTCACCAGCCCCGCCTTCATCATCAGGGCGGCCAATTCCACGATTTGTCTGGCGCTCACCTGTTCGGTTTCGATCGCGACGACGCCTTCCGGAACAAGGATTTCCTCGGCGTACGCAGCAAGAGCCGTGCCGATAACCGCCTGCACGTTGTCTTGCCTCAGGATCTGCACGACGTCTTCGGGTTTGACAAGTTCAGGGGCACGCACTTCATTGGGCATGCCGCCGTCGGGATCACGTTCAAAGCTTGCCGTATAGCACTCGTGCATGCGCGCATCGTTCACAACGCAGACCCGCTTGACTTCGGGGTGCGACTCAAACAGGGCATACGCGGCGGCGGCAAGATTGCCCACCTGCACCGTGGGCTTGCCGATCGCCCAGGCCAGGCCCTGCGCCACCCCGCAGGCCACGCGAAGCCCCGTAAACGCTCCGGGGCCCGCTCCGAACGCCACGGCGTCCATGTCGGCCACCTTGAGGTTTTTGCCGCAAAGCACTTCGTCGGCAAGCGAGATCAGGCTTTCGGTATGGCGATTTTTTTCCTTAAAAATGTTGCAGACGACTTCGCCGTCGGCCAGCAAGGCGGCGCTCGCGTAGTCGCCGCTCGTTTCAACAGCAAGAATTCGAGTCACGGCTTTTGTGTTGTGCTTGAGTTGTTTTCGATGGCTTCTTCCGAAGAGAAGTCCTGCTCGGCGTCGTTGAGCGCAAAAAGCTGCGCCATCGGACGGTTCAAAGCTTCGGTTGTAGAAAGTTCCTTCCACCAATCGGCCAAAATTCCGCCGGCGCCTTCTTTGCCGGCCAAGCGCTGCATCTTACTCGAAACGAGTGAATTGCCGCCGCTTACCGCAAAAAATTCGAAGGCGCGCAAAAGGGTTGTCTTCTGACTGTCGGCCACGAGCACCCACTCCTGTGTGCGCCCGCCCGCCTCCGTCGTGACGGGAGCGACGTAACCGGCATCGGCCAGGCGCGAGAGAATGCGCTCGGCCGCTTCCGGATAGGTATCGGCCGCGTCGCACAATTCCTCGACGTCGAGAATCGGACGCTTGTGGCGCAGACGCAGATGCACGAGTTCGCGCAGCATGGCCAAGGCCGTCAAAAAATCATTACCCGGACGATAGTAGTCAAGGAAGCGCCCTGCGGTGAGTTTCGGAATCGTCGCGGCAATCGCGGCGCCTGCAAAAAAGAGGTACCAGGCCACATACACCCAGAGCACGAAAACGGGGATCGCCACGAAGGCGCCGTAGATGTTGGTGAGCGTTCCGGCCGTCACCCACATGCCGAAAAGCTGCTTGACGACCAAGCCGCAGACGCTTACCACAGCGCCGCCCACGAGCGCGTGGCTGAAATGCACCCGACACGACGGCACGAACTTGTAGATCACGGCAAAGCCCAATGCCTGCAGGATCACCTGTCCGACGTTGTAGAGCGTCTTTGAAAGACCGGGATCAACCCCTTCCAAAGCCATCGCCGCGTAGTGGCCGGTCATGGTGAGGCTCACGGCCACCGCCAGAGGTCCGACGGTCATCAGGGCCCAATAGATGAGCACCCTTTGAAACCACGGACGCGGAGCCGTCACCTTAAAAATGCGGTTGAGCGTCACGAAAAGCTTGTCGATCAGAAGAAAAGCCGTTACGGCCAAGCCAAGCAAACCGAAGGTTGTAAGTCCCGCAGCGTGTGACGTGAACTGACTGATGTAGCCCAGCAGCTGTTCGCTGTACTGCTCGGGCAGCAGACTCATCACGATCAGGTCTTCGAGAGCCTGGCGGGCGTTGGCAAATCCGGGGAAAGCGGAGAAAGCCGCAAGCGACAGGGCAAGCACCGGCACGATGGCCGTCAGAGTGGCCAGAGCCATCGTGGAAGTGACTTCCGTGAGGTCGTTTTCGCTGGCGCGATCGGCAGCAAAGCGCAGCAGCGTGCGTATGCTCGAAATAAGCCCCTTTTTGCGCAGTTTTTCGCGCAGCGTCAATCGATGACGAAGCCCGAGACGCCGTGATGCGGTGTCCTTGGACGCCGGTCGCCCTTGAGTATTGGAGGAATCGTTCATGAATAAACAAATAGCCGACTATCCGCTAATTATCGCAGGCTGCCGGCAAAGAGACGAAAACCAGCAAATGCACAATCGGCCGCCGCCTCAATCAAACGCTACGACAGCCGCCTTTTCAAGCGAGGACAGAGCGCAGTAAAATAACACGCTTCATTTTGACACGAGACGAACTTTCCGAAGTCTCTTTTTGCAATTCGACATTCATGCGCGCCAGTCAATTTTTCATCAAGACGCTCAAGGAAGCTCCGGCCGACGCCGAAATTCCCAGCCAGATCTACTCGGCCCGTGCCGGCCTCATCAAAAAGCTTGCTGCAGGTGTGTTCACGTTCATGCCGATGGGCATGCGCGTCATGCGCAAGATTTCCGCCATCATCCGCGAGGAAATGGACCGCGCGGGCGCCATCGAACTTTCCATGCCGATCGTTCAGCCCGCCGAACTCTGGCAGGAATCCGGCCGCTGGGCCAAGTACGGCCCCGAACTTCTGCGCTTCAAGGACCGACATCAGCGCGACTTCGTGATTCAGCCCACGAGCGAAGAAGTCATCACCGATCTGGCACGTCAGGAAATCACGAGCTGGCGTCAGCTTCCCGTCAACTTCTATCAGATTCGCACGAAGTTCCGCGACGAACGCCGTCCGCGCTTCGGCGTGATGCGCGCCCGCGAATTCATGATGAAGGACGCCTACAGCTTCGATCGCAACGCCGAAGAAGCCGGCAAGTCCTATGAAGTGATGTTCGACGCCTACATGCGCATCTTCACGCGTCTGGGCCTCGTGTTCCGCGCCGTTCGTGCCGACAGCGGCGCCATCGGCGGCTCGCGTTCTCAGGAATTCCAGGTGATCGCCGACGTGGGCGAAGACGTGATCGCCTACTGCCCCGATTCAGACTACGCGGCCAACATTGAACTGGCCGAAGCCTTCTCGCTCATTGACGAACGCAAGGCTCCCGCTCAGGAACTCGTCAAGCACGCCACCCCGGGCAAGGAAAAGTGCGAAGACGTCGCGCCTTTCCTCGGCATTGCACTCACCGACTGCGTCAAGAGCATCGTTCTTGCGCACGACGAAGAAGATGAAAACGGCAATCCGTTGCCCGCCAAGATTGTGCTCGTGCTGCTGCGAGCCGATCACGAGCTCAACGAAGTCAAGGCCGGCAAACTGCCCGAAATGAAGGGCGCTCTGCGCTTTGCCACCGAAGAAGAAATCCGCACCCACTTTAACGGCGCCGATCCGGGTTCTCTGGGCCCCATCGGCATATCCGAAGACGTCGTGGTGTACGCCGATCGCACCGTCGCCAACATGAGCGACTTCTGCTGCGGCGCCAACGAAACGGGCTTTCACTACACGGGCGCCAACTTCGGGCGCGACCTTCCCGAACCCAAGGTTGCCGACCTGCGCAACGTCGTCGAAGGCGACAAGAGCCCGGACGGCAAGGGGCAGATCCGTCTGCAGCGTGGCATCGAAGTCGGTCACGTGTTCTATCTCGGCACGAAGTACTCCGAAGCCATGAAGGCAACCTATCTTGATGAAAACGGCAAGCCTCAGGTTCTCGAAATGGGCTGCTACGGCATCGGCGTGTCCCGTGTTGCGGGCGCTGCCATCGAACAGTGCCACGACGACAAGGGCATCATCTGGCCGGATCAGATCGCTCCGTTTGAAGTCGTCATCTGCCCGATGAACTACGCCAAGAGCGAAGCCGTTCGCGAAGCCGCCGACAAGCTTTACGCCGAATTGAAGGACCTGGGCGCCGACGTCATACTCGACGACCGCGATATGCGCGCAGGCCCCATGTTTGCCGACTGGGAACTCATCGGCGTGCCGCACCGCATCGTGATCGGCGACCGCGGCTTGAAGACCGGTGAAGTCGAATACGTCTGCCGCCGCAACCTCGACAAGAAGGAAATGCTGCCGGTGGGCGAAGCCGCCGCAATCGTCAATTCCCGTATCGTGCGGGCGTAAACGCTTCAAGTCTCTTCGACCAGAGCCGATATCAACGCCGTTTTGCCTTTCTCTGCAAAGCGGCGTTTTTGTGTCTGGCCGCCGGCGTGAATTTGATAAATATCAAATTAATGGTTTTATCCTTACATTCTCAGTCAGATCAAACCCGGGGCCATGGGAAGCCCCTTTCCGATTCCATCAATAAACCCTTCATTTTTAACGATTTTTTCGCCCTTTCCGGAATCTTGATCCGTAAGATGCTCCCTGTCGGCGGCACTCTTTCTTCCGGCGCATCTACGTCTTTCTGTTTCTCTCTCCTTCGGTCCGACAAGGATCCCGGTTCCTATGAAATCTTGGATTGAGTGCCGCTGGCGCGGCGTACTATCTTCCGTCGTGATCGGCGCCGCCGCACTGTTTGTCTCCAACACGTACGGCGGCCCGACCGTTCTCTACGCCCTGCTTCTCGGCATGGCGTTTCATTTCATCTCCGAGGACGATCGCGCAGTGGCGGGCATTGAGCTGTGCGCCAAGAATTTCCTGCGCATCGGCGTGGGACTTCTCGGCGCGCGCATCACCGCCGAAGAACTCGCGCAGCTCTCCCTGGGCTCCATCACCGTCCTCATCACGGGTGTCTTTGCAACCGTGGCCTTTTCCATGCTTTTGAACCGTTGGATCAAATGGCCGCGCGCGGAAGGTGCTCTGGCCGGCGCCTCGGTTGCCATTTGCGGCGCTAGTGCCGCAGCCGCCTTAGCGCTCGTGATCGACAAAAAGGCATTAAGAGAGCAGGCTCTTTTGGCCATCATCGTGACCGTGACGGCCTTGTCCACGATTTCGATGATCCTCTACCCGATCCTCTGCGAACTTCTCGGGTTTGAATCGTCTCGCGCGGGATTGCTTCTGGGCGGCACCATCCACGACGTAGCCCAGGTGGTGGGCGCGGGCGCAATGCTCGGCAACGACGCGCTTCAGACCGCAACCATGACCAAGATGTTGCGCGTGGCGATGCTCATTCCGATGATGTTCGTCTTTACGGCGTTGTTTGCCGCCAAGGGCGAACACGGAGAACCCCACGGCCCCAAGACCGTCAATCCCTTTGCGCAAATCCCCCTTTTTCTGATCGGCTTCGTGGCGCTCGCCGCACTCAATGTTGCCGGAGTCATCCCGACGTCGGTAAGCGACGCGCTTGCTCAGGCCTCGCAGCTTCTCATTCTCGTAGCAATGGGCGCGCTCGGCATCAAGACGAGTCTCGGCAAGCTCAAGGCCGTAGGCTGGGCGCCGATCATTCTGATGACTGCAAACACCATCTTTCTCTTTGTCTGGGTGCTCGCAGGCATCCTGCTGTTGGCCTGACCATCCTGAAGGCGCCCATTGAGGCGCCTTTTTGTTGTTCCCAAGAGCTTATGAGTCTAAACAACTTCCCTCTTCAGATGGGAGTTGTTTAGATCCCATGCACCGAGGACCGATTTTCCAGATGAAGTTTTCCTGAACGATTGGGCCGAGGCAGGCCTACCGAAACCATCAGTAGCACGTTGCTCAAAATTGGCATAAATACCTTTGACAACACTGAAGGAAAGCTTGTTATACGGGCGATTGAGTAATCCGGATGCCATTCAGGTATGTCAAGCACTTCAGAAACTCGGCGTTCTCTCCAGTTTCTGAATTTTTATAACGGAAGCTTTGCCTGTTGCTAAAATGCGCGGCATGGTGGGTGAGTGTCTGAACCAATGTTTCGACACTACGTGTAATATTGTCAACCCTGCCGACAGACAGGGTTATATGACCGGAGAAATCAAAGTGGAGTCGCTGAAGCCGCTGGTGCGCGTGATTGACGACGATGACGCAATGCGTCGTTCATGGGCCTTTCTGATCGAGGGTGAAGGCTGGGATGTGGCAGTCTATTCCGACGCCCTGGACTTCATCAGCTCCGGCGACTTCCAGCGTCCCGGCTGCCTTGTTCTCGACGTTCGCATGCCCCGCATGAGCGGCCTGGAACTCCAGGACAAGATGCGTGAACTCGGCATTGATCTGCCGATCATCTTCATTTCCGGCCACGGTGACATTGATATGGCCGTGCGCACCCTGAAGCTCGGTGCGGTCGACTTTCTGCAAAAGCCCGTCGACGATCAGCGTCTTCTGACCGCCATTGGCAGCGCCGTGATGAACAACCTCAACCACCGCCGCACGGAAATGGAGCTCTCCTCCTTCCGCAGCCGCCTGATGCAGCTCACGCAACGCGAACGCGAAGTGATCCGCATGGTCGCTCACGGCATGAGCAACAAGCAGGTTGCCGAAAATCTCGGCATCAGCGAAAAGACGGTTCAGGTACATCGCGGCTCGGCCTATCGCAAGCTCGATCTGCACAACGCCGCCGAAATCGCACGCCTGCTGCTTCGTTCGGGCGATCCGCTCTGATCAAGATCTAGTGCGCATTCGAAAAACCTCCGGATCGGTTTCGGTTCGGAGGTTTTGTTTCGTCGTTAGGTTATTCAGGCGCTCGTCCGATCGGGCAACAGCGCGCACAACAGACGCTGAGGCAGGGGAACCGCATCCGAAAGCTATTCTCCGAGCCTCATTTCTGTTGTTCCCATGGATTTTCTCGAGCCATGGTTTTGGCAAGCTTTTCCTGCACGTTCAGAGAGACGGGACGATCCAGAAAATCCTGCACCGCGCCAAACTCTTCGTCTCCCAAGGAAATACCCTTCCGATCAAGACGCTGATCAAAAAGTGCTTCGAGCCCCATCACGATCAGCTCCGACCTTGAGCGGTGACTTTCTTTTGCCATCCTATCCAGAACTCGAACCATGGCTTGCGGAAGCTCTACCGTTATAACCTCACTCATTGCTTCCTTTCCTCGAGTCCTACCTACGGCAACGACTCACCTCTTGCCACCAACACGCGCTTGGCCTTGCCGGGCAACCCGCTCATCCACGGAAACTCCCGTTCGTGCTGTTCGCGAAAACGCTTGACCTCATCGATTTCGGAGAGCGTCGTATCGACCATGTCAAGGCCCAGCTCGAGCATGCGGCTGTGACGCGGCGCAATCGCAAAGCTGACAACCAGGTCGCCGGTACAAATCGTCCGTGCAGCGAGATCAACAGTAAAAACAGCTTGAGGATCCTTGCGCAGGACATCAAAAAGCTTTTCCAGATCGTCGACCGAAACTTTGCACGCCAAAAGGCCGTTGTTGAAACAATTGCTGTAGAAGATCTCTCCGAAGCTCGGCGCCACAACCACTCGGAAACCACCTTGCAAAAGTCCCCAGACGGCGTGTTCGCGGCTTGAACCGCATCCGAAGTTAGGACCGGCCAGGAGTACGGCGGCCTTAGCCGCGGCAGGGGAATTGAGCACGCACTTCGGATCCAACGAGCCGTCCGCCTTGTGCTTGAGGTTGTAGAAGAGCCCCTTGTCGAGTCCCGACTTGTCGATTCCGCGCAGGAACTGCTTGGGCATAATCTGATCGGTATCAATATTGTCGGCTTCCAAGGCAACGGCACCGGTCGTGAGCAACGTAAATTTGTCCATTTCTGAGCTCCTTTCGTATTACAGCATTGCGGGATCGGTCAATTTGCCCGTAATCGCGGCTGCGGCAGCAGCGGCCGGACTCACCAGATGCGTGCGCGCACCTCTTCCCTGGCGCCCCTCGAAATTTCGGTTCGTGGTCGATGCACAGCGCACGCCCGACTGCAAAATGTCATCGTTCATGGCCAAACACAGCGAGCAGCCGCTCTTGCGCCATTCAAATCCTGCTTCCTTGAAGATCTCGGCCAAGCCTTCGTCCTCGGCCTGCTTTCTCACGCGCATGCTGCCCGGCACCACCTGAGCGCGAACCCCCGGCGCCACCTTGCGTCCCTTTACCACGGCAGCGGCAGCTCTCAGGTCTGAAATCCGGGCATTGGTGCACGACCCGATGAAGACGTGCTGCACGGCAAGTTCTGTCATGAGCGTTCCCGCTTCAATGCCCTGATACTCCAGGGCGCGGACGGCCGCCGAACGCTGTACGGGATCCTCGAAAGAGTCCGCTGCCGGAACAGGCTCATCGAACGCGACACACTGATCGGGACTCGTACCCCAGGTCACCATGGGCTTGACGTCTCCCGCATTGATCACAACGGTCTTGGAAAAGACCGCCTCGGGGTCGGAAGCAAGCGTCTTCCAGTAGCTCGAAGCCGCTTCAAACTCATTCTGATCAAAGTCGAGCCAGTGCGTGCGCACCCACTCGCGCGTCTTTTCGTCCGGGGCAATAATCGCCCCGCGCGCTCCGGCTTCCACCGTGAGATTGCAAAGCGTCATGCGTTCTTCAACGCTCAATGCCTCGACGCCCGAGCCTTGGTATTCGACGACGCAACCAAGCGCACCGCGGGCGGTGATTGTTCTCAGGACATAAAGGGCCAGATCCTTGGCGGTTGATCCCAGCTTTAATTTTCCGTCGATACGGATCAGCATGGGCTTGGCCAAACGATAGACAAGCGTTTGCGTAGCAAGAATATGCTCGATTTCGGTGGTACCGATGCCAAAGGCCAGAGCTCCCAGCGCACCGTGCGTCGTCGTGTGACTGTCGCCGCAGATCACGACCATGCCGGGTCGCACGAGCCCCTGCTCGTCCATCAGAACATGTTCGATGCCTTGAGCTGCATCGTTGGGACCATAAAACGCATCAATGCCGAAATCGCGGCAGTTTTTGGCGAGATTGGAGGCCTGAAGCGCGCTCGCCTCATCATGAATCACACGCGGATTGGTATCGGCCGACGGAATGATGTGGTCGACCACGCACAGGTGCGAGTCGGGAGCAAAAACACCGCAGCCGCGCTCGCGCACACCGCTGAAGGCCTGCGGACTCGTGTATTCGTTGGCAAAGTGAGCGTCCACGTAAAGAAGCACCGTTTCCCCGTCAATACGCTTGACCGTGTGGCTCTCCACAATCTTCTCGTATAGCGTTCTTGCTATCGCCATATTCGCCTCCTTGTTATAAATTGTTTTCTCAACAATAGGAATTCAGCAATGCTTTGATTCTACGCCTCAAAACGGCACTCTTCGGCTTTTCGGACGGTTCTGAAAACAAGGTGCGCTCGTTTAGAATGCCGACGTTTCTTGTCTGCAGTTTTGTCTTTCATCGTCATGCCGCTTCAAGTCCGCAACAGTTTCATTCTTTTCTTGTGCGCCGTCATCTGGGGCTCCGCCTTCGTCGCGCAGGCCCTCGGCATGAATCACATCGGACCGTTTGCCTTTACGTTTGCACGCTCCATCATCGGCGGACTTTTTTTGTTGGCAGTGCTGCCGATTTTGGATCGGATCACGCGCAAGAAGATCGATGAGGCAACAGGCGAAAAATCCAACCCTTGGAGAAATCCCAAGGTCTGGACGGGCGGCATTCTCTGCGGCATCGTGCTTTTTGTTTCCGAATCGCTGCAGCAGTTCGGACTTCTCTACACCACGGTGGGCAAAGCGGGATTTTTGACGTGCCTGTACATCGTCATCGTTCCGGTCGTCGGCATGTTCATCGGTCGCAAGACGGGCTTTCTGGTGTGGATTGCGGTCGTGCTTTCGTGCCTTGGGCTCTACTACCTGTGCATGCCTCCCGGAGAATTCTCCCTGAGCCTCGGCGACGGCTTGGTGCTGGCTTGTGCGTTTAGTTACACCGCACACATCCTCGTAATCGACCATTACACAGACCACGTCGACGGCGTGCGCATGAGCTGCATTCAGTTCTTTGTGGGAAGCATCTTGGGCTTCATCCTGATGATGATCTTCGAGCCGCCCACACTCGAAGCCATGAAGGCAGCCGCTCCCGCCTTCCTCTACGCCGGCATCTGCAGCAACGGCATCGCCTACACGCTTCAGATCATCGGCCAGCGCGGCGTCAATCCGACCGTGGCGTCTCTGATCCTGAGTCTTGAAAGCGTTGTGAGCGTCATCGCCGGCTGGCTGATTCTGTCGCAATCCATGAATTCCCGCGAACTTTTAGGCTGCAGCCTGATGCTGAGTGCCGTCATTCTGGCTCAGCTTCCGAGATCGTTTTTCAAACGACTGTTTGAAGGACGCATGAGCCACTGACAGAAAACCGTATCCTCCGATTGACATTCTGAAACCTGCGGTTGCCTTTGGCCCGAACCACCGACGTTTCGTCGTAATTCGCCTTTATTCGTTTCTGTGGCTAGGAACCGACTCTCGAATAATTTTCCTCAGGCTTACGGACACAAAAAACCGGAAGGTCAGCTATCGATCTTCCGGTTCTTCGTTTTGATGCCGCCGTGAAAACGGCACCTTGAGCGCTAAAGCTTATTCAGCCTTCTTTTCCTCGGCGCCCGGCAGGTAATCCTTGCTCAGGACCACAGCGTTGTGCTTGGCGCGCAGGCTGTCGAGATAGGCGTTTTCTTCAGCCTGACCGAACATGCCGGCCAGCTCGTTGCGCGTGCCTTCCAGAGCGGAGGCGTCGGGCTCAACCGTTTCGGACTTGGTGATATGCACCAGCGTGTAGCCCGTGGGAGTGCGCACGCCGATATAGGCGGGCAGTTCCTTGGCGGGAACACGCATGAGCGAATTGATCAGGTTGAAGTCCCAACCCAGAGGCTGAGAACGGGACACGGTCACGGCTTTGTCGAACTTCACGTCCTTAGCTTCACCGGACTTGATCTTGGCAAGCAGAGCCTGACCGTCTTTTTCGGCGGCGTCAAGAGCGCGTTCGGTTGTCAAAAGCGAAAGAATGTCGGCGCGAACGTCTTCAAACTTGGCGATGTGAGCCGGCTGATAGGCCGTCACGCGAGCGGCAACGAGCGTGTTGGAAGCGACTTCGATGGCCTGCGTGTTGCGCTTTTCAACCAGACATTCTTCACCGAAGAGGCTTTCCATGACGTGCTGGTTGAGGAACTTCTTCTGAGCCGCATCGCTCGGGCCTTCAGCCGTCACGTTGTTGAGCGTCACGGGCTTGAGATTGTACTTTTCGATCACGCTCTTGAGCGAATCGCTCTGTTCGTAAACCATGTTGGTGAAGTTGTCGGCTTCTTCGGCAAAGCGCTTCTGGCTTTCCTGATCCTGATAGAGCTTCACGATTTCGGCACGAACGTCGGCCAGGGGCTTGGCGGCCGTCGCCTTGACGCCGGTGACCGAAATGATGTGGAAACCGAATTCGGATTCCACCGGACCGACAATGTCGCCTTCCTTGGCGTTAAAGACCGCGTCTTCAAACGCCGGCACCATCATGCCCTTCGTGAACCAGCCCAGATCGCCGCCTTCCTTGGCGCTGCCCGGATCAGCCGATTCCTTCTTGGCCACTTCGGCAAATGCCTTGGGATCGGCCTTGACCTGCTTGAAGATTTCTTCGGCCTTGGCCTTAGCCTTGTCCTTGCCCTGACCGAAGTCAATCAGGATGTGGGAGGCTCGCCGTTCTTCCGGAGCCTGGAAGCGGCCCTTGTTCTGTTCGTAGAAGGTCTTGATGTCTTCTTCGCTGGGTTCAACGTTCTTAAAGAGATCCGGAGAGAAGACAACGTATTCGACATTGACGGCATCGGGACGTTCAAACTGCTTCTGGTTGTCCGTCCAGTACTTCTTGGCGTCCTCGTCGGAGACCTTCACCTTGACCATGTATTCGCCGACGCTCAGGTTGTGTACGGCGGCTTCACGCTTTTCCGTGAGAAGGTTGAAGATGCTGCGCGAGGCGGTATCGGGAACCAACGTCGTGCGGGTGATGCCTTCGGTGAGCAGATTGCGGCTGATTTCACCGCGGATCATGTGCACGAAGTATTCATCGCTCATGCCGGAAGCAGCCAGATAGTTGGTGTACTTCTCGGCGTCGAACTTGCCGTCGGTGAGAAAGCGCGGGAAGGTCTTAATCATTTCGATGGCGACCTGTTCGCTCACATGAATGTCTTCAAGAGACGTCTCACCGATGAGACTGCGTTCGTTCATGATCGCTTCGAGCAGCGCGACCTTGGCCTCCTGGCTGTCGAGCATATTGGAACGGAATTCTTCACCGAGACGCACACGCAGGTTTTCCAAACGCTGGCGCTTGGCTTCGTCAAACTGCTGCGGAAGGATCGAAACGTCGTCGACCTTGGCGATGGCGCCGTCGTCGCTGATCATTCGGTTGTAGGAATAGATACCTGTGACCACAAAGCTGGGAATCACGAGCACCATGGCGATGAACATCAGCCAGCGCTTGTGATTGCGGAACAACTCAAGAAGCATGAAATTAGCCTTTGGATTAAACAAAAACGCGGACTGCCGCACAAAGCCGCAGGGCCGCTGTGCGCCCTCGACAAACGTTGAGCGCACCTTTCTACTCGATAGCCGTGCATTCTAACAAAAGCAAGCTGTCGGCTCGCTTAATTTCACGCATCAGCCGCGTTGCAAAACGTTTTTTCGTAACTCTGAAATCAGCCGATTTCTTCGGGTGCAAAAACCGGGCACTCCAACCACAGCGCCTGCGGGAATCGACTGAAACAATACCGCTTCATATATTCCCGCGTATCCTCTTCAATCGTTGCGTCGGGCATCGGGTTGCATTGATTGAAGATCACGGCCGAAAGTTCGGCCCCGCGTCGCTGCAGCGCCTCAAGAGACAACACGGCGTGATTGATGGAGCCTAACTTCCCCGAAGTCACGAAAACAAAAGGCCAGTTCTGCGCGCACGCAAAATCAACCGTCAGTAAATTTTCCGTCAGGGGCACGGCCAAACCTCCGGCGCCTTCGACAAGCACCACATCGTAGCTTTCGGCCAGTTTGTTCGCGCAGTCAATCAGATGCGCGAGATCGATCGGTCGGCCATCGATTTTGGCCGCCAGATGAGGTGACGCCGGGTAGGTGAAAAGTTCGGGCGCGGTAATCCCTTCCTCGTCTTCGGGCAACGTCACCCCCATCAGACGCCGGTGCAGGCGAATGTCCGGACTGTAGTCTCCGCAACCGGTCTGCACCAATTTCATGGTGGCCACACGAAGTCCGCGGCACAACAGTTCACGCGCAAGCCACCCCGTGCAAACTGTCTTTCCCGCATCCGTATCGATGCCGCTCACGAAATGAATTCCCGAAGAAAGCTTCGCTACATTGTCCGTCGTCTCTATCGTCATTCTTTAATTAACAGTTTATATTTGATCTGTTTAACCAATCGATCTGTCACTTCGAAATTGATCAATTTTTGGATCGAAGTCTCAAGCTTTTTAAGTTTTTTGGTTTTTGAGGCTTAGCCGGTGCCGGTTGACAACCCAAACTATACGGTTTTAACCGTTCTGCTTAGGACAAAGCTAACAGCTCATATTTAAGCCTTAGATTTTCTTTTCCACCCATTTACGCGTCACCCTGACGAATCCGTCAATCAAAATCTGCAGTTCTTCGGGTTCAATCACAAAGGGCGGCATCACGTAGAAGATGTTTCCGAAGGGACGCACCCAAATCCCTTCTTTGACGAAAGCGGCAGCCAAGATTCGGTTGTTGGCGACACGCTCCGTTTCGACCACACCGATGGCGCCGAGCGCGCGCACATCCTTAACCCCCGGCACCCCGCGTAAGGTTTCCAGTCCTTTCTTCAGTTCGGTTTCGATTCTGCGAACCTTGGCTTCCCAATCTTCAGCCATATAGACATCCAAGGCCGCAGCCGCAGCCGCACAGGCAATCGGATTGGCCATGAAAGTCGGCCCGTGCATCAAGGCGTTCGGCGCATGACTGCTCACCGTATCGGCCACCGCATTGGAGGTGCACACGGCGCTTAACGTCACGGCACCGCCCGTGAGAGCTTTCCCGAGCGTCATAATGTCGGGAACGATCTCGGCCCAATCGCAGGCAAATCGCTTGCCGGTCCGACCGAACCCCGTCGCAATTTCGTCAGCGATTAAAAGAATGTCGTACTTGTCGCACAAGCGGCGCGCTTCACGCAGGAACTGCGGGTGGTAGAACCGCATAGCGCTGGCACCCTGAACGATCGGTTCGAGAATCAGCGCGCATATTTCGTCCTGTTGCGCTTCGAAAACTCGCTCAAGTTCCTCAATGTCGCCCGGGTTCCATTGACCTCCGAAAACGGAAGACGGTTCATCAATAAAGATGCGCTGCTGAAGCGCTCCGGCAAAAAAGCCGTGCATTCCCGCGACCGGATCGCACACCCCCATCGCGTTCCAGGTGTCGCCGTGATAACCCTTGCGGATCGTCGCGAAGTTCGTGCGCGTCTTTCGGCCTTTGGCCAATTGATACTGCACGGCAAGCTTCATGGCCACCTCAACGGCAACCGATCCGGAATCCGCATAAAAAATCTTCGTGAGCTTCTCAGGCAGCAGACGAGTCAATCGTTTGCCCAGTTCCACCGCAGGTTGATGTGTAAACCCTGCAAACATGACGTGAGTGAGTTTGCTTGCCTGTTTTTGAATCGCCTCGACGATTTCAGAACGGTTGTATCCGAAGGCCGCGCACCACCAACTCGAAGTACCGTCGATAAGTTCTCTGCCGTCTTCCAAAACAATGCGCGCACCATGACCTCCCGCAGCGACATTGACGGGAGGCGGTAAGGTGGCCGACGCATACGGATGCCACAAATGCGCTTCGTCAAAGGTTTTGATATCTTGCGTCTGATATCCGACTTCGGAAACAAGCTCGCGGTCGGCATCAATTGCACTGCCCTTCGTCGTCAGCATGTCTCCGGCAATGGCGGCGTTGATCCCGCACTCGAGTGCCGCCTTCTGAACTTCTCGTGACAAACGGGCTCTTCCGCCCGCAAAGCGCAGCTGAGCCTTGGGATTGATCAGTCGAAACAGAGCGACAGACCTCAGAATCTCTTCGTCGGACAGGAACGGCTGATGCTCGAGCGCCGTGCCGGCAATGGGCGAGAGAATGTTGACGGGAATCGAAAGCACGTTGAGCGCACGCAATTGAAGTGCCAAATCGATGCGATCGCTTTCGCTCTCCCCCATCCCGATGATGCCGCCCGAGCAGACGTCCATACCGACCGCGCGTGCGTTCATGAGCGTTTTGACTTTGTCAGCGGTTGTATGTGTCGAGCAGAGCTTTCCGAAATGCGATTCGCTCGACTCAAGATTGCAGTGATAACGCACGACGCCTGCTTCAAAGAGACTTTGCAGTTCCTTCTCAGTCAACAGCCCTGCGCTCAGGCACATCTGAAGATTCGTTTCCTTGCGAATCACTCGCACGAGTTCAATCGTTTCGCGCACTTCACGCGCAGAGAGCTTTCGGCCGCTCGTCACGAGCGAAAAACGCGTGAGACCGTTTGCCTGTGCCTGTTTGGCCGCTTCCAGCGCCTTGTCGGCATTGATGAGCGGATAAATGGGAATGCCTGTGACAAAACGCCGCGACTGAGAGCACCAAGCGCAATCTTCCGAACAACGGCCCGATTTGGCATTGATGATGCCGCAGAAATTAAAGACCCGATCTGCGAACTTTATCGTCGCCTCTTTGGCGGCAGCCACGAGCGTCTGCGTGGAATACGCGCTCAGTTTCAGAGTCTCCTCCCGAGTCGGCACGCGTTCCAGCGATCTGACGGCAAAGTCCAGGCAGGCGTTTTTTTCGGCTATCGGTTCCATTGTCTGCTTCTCATCCTTGAATTCTCTTGTGTGGCAGTCAGAAACTAATATATTGCAAATAAGCTGTTATCACCTCTTTTTTTCTTAACACATCAACCGTGCAGGGAAGAAAAAGAGTTCTTAAAAGCAATGTTGTTCAATTTCGACCGTCTCGGCGAACAGGCAGGATACCAAACATCCTCATCCGTTTCGCTTGTTTTGAAACGAGAATTCGCAGACAACAAAAAACCCTGAAGATGCAAATCTACAGGGCATTTGGTGCTATGGCGGAGTGGACGGGACTCGAACCCGCGACCCCCGACGTGACAGGCCGGTATTCTAACCAACTGAACTACCACTCCGTTCGGATCAATTTGTTCTTCAAACTTTCGTCTGAAGAGAAGCGCATTTTACAGACTCTTCTGAAAATTGCAAGTCCTCAATGAGTTCCTTGCTTTTCAAAACTTGGCTGTGTTCTGCACAACGACTGCGCATTCTACAGAAAAATAGGCATTTGCCAAGAGCTCAAACAAATTTTTTTGGGGCCGGAAAAATTTCCCTTGAAATATCAACGAACGCCGTCAGAAACAGCTTTCTCAGAATCGCTGAAAACTTTCACTCAAGTTTCAGGCTTTTATTGCATCGCTTAACGCTGACAAATCGATGACAGGCATTTTTCCGGATGCAGCCTCTGGGATGAGGGTACGAAAAATGGACCAGATAGATCGGCCCTGTTAGGGCACAATTTTGTCTATCAGGAGACTAAACCCCATGGCTTTTACTCGTCGTATTTTCACCAAAGAATTTCGTCTTAACGCAGCAAAACTTGTCGTCGACGAGCATCGTCCGGCTGTTGATGTGGCTCGTGAACTCGACATCAATCCCAAATCCTTGTATAGCTGGGTGCGCCAGTATCGCAGCGGATTGCTTCAAGCATCACTTGACGGCGAAGATTCCGTTAGTGCCGAGCAGGCAGAGATTGCGCGTTTGCGCTCCGAATTGCAGAAGTCCCGCGCCGAGGTATTGCTGCTAAAAAAATTCGCGGCGTACCTCTCGAAAAACGGCCTTCAGTGAGGTACGCCTTTATTCAAGCTTCCCTTGAGGATTCGGAACTCAAAGATATCCCGATAGCCAAGCGTTGCGAGGTACTTGAGGTCAGTGTCAGCGGCTATCACGCATGGGTTAAGCGCCAGCGCATGCCTGTGAAATGCAAGAAGGTCATTTCCGATGAAACTGTGCTCAGACAAGCCAAAATCATCCGCAACGAGATGAAATACACCCCCGGGTACCGTCAAATGCACGCGCTCATGCGTCAAAGAGGCGTTTGCATCGGAGTCAAGCGGCTCAGAGGCGTTTTGCGTGTCAACGGCATCATCGGGTACCGTCATTTCAAACGTACTGTCAAAACGACCGACAGCAATCACAACATGTTTGTCTATCCCAACCTCTTAGGGCGCGATTTTGCTCCCGGAACACTCAACAGAGCATGGGTGAGCGACATCACGTACTTGCCCACGACCCAAGGATGGGGATTCTTGGCTACCATTTTGGATCTTGGGAGCCGCCGCATTCTGGGCTGGGCCATGAATACTTCGATGACGACCGATCTGGTCCTTAGGGCTCTCAATATGGCTGTACGTACGCGCGGTAGCAACGCTGTTGCGGGAACGATCATGCACTCGGATCGAGGCACGCAGTATTGTTCTGCTGCTTTCCAGAACCGACTTATGCAACTGGACATGAGGTGCTCCATGAGCGATGTGGGGCAATGCTGGGATAATGCGCCCGGTGAGTCAATCTGGAGCTCCCTCAAGCGTGAAACACTCATCGGTCGCAAACGCTTCGACAGCTATGAGCAGGCTGTTGTTACGGTTACTCGTTGGATAGAAACCTACAATACGATTCGTCCTCATTCGACCATCGGTATGCTGGCGCCTGTCAACTATGAAAAGCAGTTACTCGGGGTTTCCTGAGGGACTGCCTATAATGCTTGAACCTTCAGGTCCAAATTTCGCGCCCCACCCCATCGCCGTTTGTGACGAACGTGTGACGGACAGCAGAATTCTTAATTTCTGCAGACTGTTTGCGGAGTACGAGAAAAAGGCTTCGGCCATGCGTCTGCGTCAGATGCACAAATTTTTCCTTGAACGAGATCTCAACAGCCGATAAAAAAGAGGCTGGCACCTGTAGCAGGACACCGGCCTCTTTACTCGTTTTGCTCGCAGAACGCTACTAGAGACTGCCGCCTTTGAGCGTTGTAGAAGTCCCTGCCCGCGGCTGCCAACGCATGGCGCGGCGTTCCACAAAACCGACAATCCAGTCGAGCACCAGAGCAAACGCGGTCAGAACCAGAATGCCGGCCATCACGGTGTTGATATCAAAGACGCCTTCGGCCTGCAAAATCAGATAGCCCACACCGTGGCTCGAGCCCAGGTATTCACCGACCACCGCGCCGACAAACGCCATGCCGACCGACGTATGAAGAGATGAAAACACCCAGCTCATGGCAGACGGCAGATAAACGTTCTTGAGCAACTGCTGCCGATTGGCGCCAAGCATGCGAGCCGACGCCAACACATTCGGGTTGACCTCACGCACGCCCTGATAGACGTTGAAGAACACGATGAAGAAAACGAGCGTGACGCCCAGCGCCACCTTGCTGGCAATACCCAAACCGAACCACACCGCAAAGATCGGAGCGAGAATCACGCGGGGCATGGAGTTGAGCCCCTTGATAAAGGGATCGGCCACCGCTGCAGCAAAGGGCGACAGCGCAAGCCACATGCCGACCAAACCGCCGCTTACCGTGCCGAAGGCAAACGCAAGTATCGTTTCCACAAGCGTCGTCCACAAGTGAGCATAAATGTCAGCGTTGACGACAAACCAATCCCAAATTCTTGAGAAAATCACCAGCGGTTCGCCGAAGAAAAACGCCGCTTGATTGTCGTTATCAAAAACGAAGGCAGGTATGAGACCTGGTTTGGTGAGCGCCCACCAAACGAAAAAGATCGCAGCCAGAAGCCCGAATTGCCAAACTCGAAGTTTGAGACGGTACTTTGCCACTTGATTGCTGTTCATTCTTTGTCTCCCGAGTCTAATTTCCGCTTTTTTCTACGGTTGTACTTTTCTTTGCTGCTGCGCGTAACCCTTCAAAACCTCTTCACGCAACACCGACCAGATGGCCGTGTGCAGCTCAATGAATCGGGGCGTCACGCGTACCTCACTGACATCTCGGGGTCTGGGCAGATCAATCGTAAACTCACCGATGGGATGGCTCTCGGGGCCCGCACTCATCACCACGACGCGATCGCTCATGGAGATGGCCTCGTCCAAGTCGTGCGTGATGAAAAGCACGGCTTTGCGCTTTGCCTGCCAGAGATTAAGAAGCTCGTTTTCCATCAGCTGACGCGTCTGAATGTCAAGCGCGGAAAAAGATTCGTCCATCAGAATGATGTCGGGATCCTTGATCAGCGTCTGAGCCATCGCCACGCGCTTTCTCATGCCGCCCGAGAGATGGTGCGGATAACGATCCTCAAACCCGGTCAACCCGACGCGCGCCAACCACTCGCGGGCTCTTTGAGCAGCCTCTTTCTCAGGCACCCCCTCGAAAAGAAGTCCTGCCGCCACATTGTCCAGAGCACTCTTCCAGGGCATCAGGCTGTCGGCCTGAAACATGTATCCGGCTCGGCGATTGAGGCCGACAAGCGGTTCACCGAAGATGCTGACAGTACCGGCGCTGGGCTCCAAAAGTCCTGCGCTCATATTGAGCAGTGTGGATTTGCCGCAGCCGGTGGGGCCGACGACACTCACAAACTCACCGTCGGCCACCGTCAGATCCACATTTTTGACAGCCGTGTAGGTGGACAGGGTCCCGGAATCGTCACTCACAAAAGTACAGGCAATGCCTTTGAGTTCTATTGCAGCTTGAGACATTTGATTCTTAGTGTTGTTTTTCAAAAATGAACTTGCCTATGCTCAAATACGCACCGCTCAGTCAGGGTACTTCTTGTGCGCCGCTTCCACAAAACGGTTCGTAAAGACAGCCTTGTAGTCAGGCTTAAAGTCGGCGAGCTTGTCGTTGATGATCTGCAGCGACTTAAAGGAGATCTCAGGCGCGTGTTCCGGAATGAATCCGTCCTTGGAAAGCGCAGGGCGGTTCTTTAAGAAGCCCGTAACGTAGATATCCTTGTTGCCGAGGAAGTACGACTCCGGAACAGCTTTGACGATGTCTTCGGCCGTGGCCTTGGCAAGCCAGCGATTGGCACGCACCACGGCGTTGGTAAGTCCCTGCACAATGTCCGGATTCTCCTTGATGTAGCGCGTCGGCGCATAGAGACAGCCCGCAACCATGGGACCGCCGAAAATCTTGTCGCTTTCTTCCACGACACGCGTATCGGCCACGATGCGGATCACATTGTCCTTTTCGAGCGTGGCGATCACCGGATCGAGATTGACAAACGCATCAATCTGCCCTGCGCGCATCGCGGCAACTGCAGCAGCCGACGCACCCACGCCGATAAAGGAGACGTCCTTGGGCTCAATGCCGGCATTGCGCAGAATGAAGATGGCAATCGCGTGCGAGCTTGAGCCCGGAGCCGTCACGCCGATCTTCTTGCCTTTGAGCTCGGCCATCGACTTGAAATCAGGCATCGTTTTGTTGCTCACTGCAAAGACGCACTGCGGCGCTCTGCCCTGCAGGACAAATGCCTGCATTGCTTGGCCTCGGGCTTGCATCGACAAGGTGTGCTCGAAAGCGCCCGACACAACATCTGCGGAGCCGCCGACAACGGCCTGCAAGGAGCGCGAGCCCCCCTGAAAATCAATGATCTCGACGTCAAGTCCTTCATCCTTGAAGTAACCGAGACTTTCGGCAATGGAGATCGGCAGGTAGTAGTAGAGCGCCTTGCCGCCCACAGCGATTTTGACGGACTTGCTGCTCGCAAAGACCGGCGGCACGGAACACATGGCGGTAGCCGCAGCGGCTGAGGCGATGAGTTGACGACGAGTGAAAGGCATTTTTGTCTCCCTAATAAAAAACGCACATCCCCGAAAGGTGTGCGTCTGTTGTCCAGTGACGTATTGTCTTGATTTTTAGTCTTCGAAGGTCGTTGGAAGCTTCGGATTTCGTTGAAGTCTTTCGGTAACTCGACTCCCCTCTTCTCACACTTCCTGCGCCGACGCACCCGCGCACGCCCTCTCCGTGTCTACCGATAGCAGCAGACCCAGAGACAGCAGGCACAATCGACCGTAGGCCTTCGCAAGAGGGCTCTTCTCAATAAGAGTCGGTCGTATATGCGTCATTTGCGTTTCCCATCGATGGTGCTCACCGGAGCACCGATGCGTGAAACGGTAGCGCGTTGAGTTTTACCCGTCAATAATTGAAACTGCCTAGAACAACCAACGGACGACAAAAAACCTCGCAAAATCAACATCCTGCGAGGTTCTATCAGCTGTATTGGTGGTGGATGCTGAGAGTCTCGAACTCCCGACCTACGCCTTGTAAGGGCGCCGCTCTACCAACTGAGCTAAGCATCCGACCTTTTTCAGCTCGTCATCAAACGAGTCAATTATTGTACAGCATCCTTAAGCTTTTTGCCAGCGCGGAACTTCGGCTGCTTGCAAGCGGCGATCTTGATGGTTTCGCCGGTCTGCGGGTTGCGACCCGTGCGTTCAGAGCGTTCGGAAACCGTGAAGGTGCCGAAGCCAACCAACGACACGTCCTCACCCTTCTGCAGGGAGGTCGTCACAGCTTCGATGAAAGCTTCAAGAGCAAGGCCGGCCTTGGCCTTGGTGATGTCGGCAGACACGGCGATCTGTTCGATCAGTTCGTTCTTGTTCATGGGTATCCCCTTAGTGTTGTTACGCCCTGAGGGCGGTCAAAGAAAAATCCTGAGCACTATAGCCTAAAAACTGCGCGAGACCAAGCAAAATCACACGAAAGCCCAGAAAAATAAGGCAATGTTGGTTTTTTTGCGTCACTTTTGTCCAACAAAGCTTCTCTCTCGAGCCTTTTGGACCGCGTTTCGCCTCTCCGGGCAGGAAAACGCCCGCTCGAGACTTTCTCAAACGGGCGTCTTTACGGCGTCAGTCAGGCGACTGCTGCATCAGCAGTTGCAGTGACCACCGGCAGTCGTCGGTTCTCCGGAGTCGGAGTCCTGAGCCTGCGCGACGACGTCGGCGACAACCTCCTTATCCTTCTTGGGCTCAAGCGGAGTGGGTTTGCTCACAAGCGCCTCCTCAAGCACCTTATCGATCCAGCGAACCGGGACGATCTCCACAGCCTGCTTGACGTTGTCGGGCACTTCCTCGAGGTCCTTGACGTTTTCTTCCGGAATTAGAACCTTCTTGATTCCGGCTCGAACGGCCGCAAGAAGCTTTTCCTTCAGACCGCCGATTTCAAGCACTTCACCGCGCAGCGTAATTTCGCCGGTCATGGCGATGTCGCTGCGAACCGCAATGCCGGTCATCGCGGAAGCCAAAGCCGTCGTGATGGCGGCGCCGGCACTCGGACCGTCCTTCGGAACGGCTCCTTCGGGGAAGTGGATGTGCCAGTCGGTCTTGGCGAAGATTTCCGGATCAATGCCAAGCTTGGCGGCGCGGGCACGGACCACGCTCAAGGCAGCCTGCACGCTTTCCTTCATCACGTCGCCCAGCGACCCCGTACGAACCACGTTGCCGCGCCCGGGAAAGCACACGGCTTCCACCGCAAGCGTATCTCCGCCCACACTGGTCCAGGCAAGGCCGTTGACCTGACCGACGCGAGCTTCCGTAGGCGCCACGCCGTACGTGAACTTGCGAACGCCCAGATAATCATGCAGGTTTTTCGGAGTCACGCGAACCTTACGCACGCGCACCTTTGTGCTCTTGACTTCTTCGGTGCCGGCTTGGGCGGCCTTGGCGGCCATTTCATCCTCACGTTCGCACTGCTGACGGACGATCTTGCGAAGGATCTTGCTGATGGCGCGCTCCAGACCGCGCACGCCGGCTTCACGCGTGTAGAAGCGAATGATGTCGAGCACCGCTTCCTGGGTGATTTCGGCTTCGGTCTTCTTGAGTCCGTTCAAGCGCATCTGCTTCGGAAGGAGATGCTCCATCGCAATATGCACCTTTTCGTCTTCGGTATAGCCCGCAAGATCGATGGTTTCCATACGATCGAGCAAAGGCGGATCGATGGCGTAGCTGTTGCTCGTTGCCACGAACATCACGTCGGAAAGGTCAAAACCCACATCCACATAGTGATCTTCGAACTCGCGATTCTGTTCGGGATCGAGTACTTCGAGCAAAGCGGCCGAAGGATCGCCCCGCACGCCGGAACCGATCTTGTCGATTTCGTCCAAAAGGAAGAGCGGATTTTTCACGCCCACCTTGGCCATGGCCTGGATGATCTTGCCCGGCATCGAACCGATGTAAGTACGGCGGTGACCGCGGATGTCGCTCGAATCCTGCACGCCGCCCAAAGCCACGCGCACGTACTTGCGGCCCGTGGCGCGGGCGATCGATTCACCGAGACTGGTCTTGCCGACGCCGGGAGCGCCCACCAGACACAGAATCGGCGACTTGATCTTGTCGACTCGACGCTGCACGGCCAGGTATTCCAGGATGCGCTCCTTGACCTTTTCCAGACCCCAGTGATCGGCGTTGAGGATTTCCTCGGCCTTCTTGAGATCCTTGCTGACTTCGGTCTTTTCCTTCCAGGGCAGCGAAATCAGCGTCTCGATGTAGCCGCGAACCACCGTGGCTTCGGCGTTCGAAGGCGACATCTGCTTTAACTTGTTGAGTTCTTCCAAGGCCTTTTCCTCGGTCTTGGCAGGCATGCCGCAGGCCTTGATCTTGTCGCGCAGGATCGTGATTTCGTCGTTGCCGTCGGCCGCTTCATCGTCGGCACCGAGCTCCTTGCGGATCGCCTTGATCTGCTCGTTGAGATAGTAGTTGCGCTGATTCTTCTCCATCTGCTTCTTGACGCGACCATGGATACGGCGTTCGACCGCCAAAATGTCCATTTCGTTGTCAAGAATGTCGATGATTTCGTTCAGGCACCCCTGAAGCGTCGTCTGGTCCAGAATCTTCTGCTTGCGGGCATTGTCAACGGGCAGTTGGCTGGCAACAGCGTCGGCCAAAGCCATGGCCGTCGCGCTTTCGCGAATCGGCTGTAGCACCTCTTCGGGCAGCTTCTTGCTTTCCTGTGCGTATTCGATGAAGCGCTGCAGGACAGCTCGGCGGGAGGCCTCTTCGTTGGTCGTTCCCTGCACCACACACGGATGCGGCGTGTAGGTTGCGCTGTAGCCGTCCTTCGGATTGGAGCGGATGCTCTGAATGTCAATGCGCTCGTCGGCCTCAACAAGCACTTTAAGCGTGCCGTCGGGCAGTTTGAGCATCTGAAGCACGCGCGCCAGGGTACCCGTCTTGTACAAATCTTCAAGCTTGGGATCGTCCCTGCCGCTTTCCTTCTGGGTCACCAGCGCAATCTTTCTGTCGCCGTTCATGGCAGTGCGCACGGAACGAATCGTAAGCGGACGGCCGATGAAAAGCGGAAGCACCGTGTGAGGAAACACCACCAGGTCGCGGATGGGAAGCAAAGGAGCCTGCATCGGCGCGGCTTGCGTGACGTTAACGTTTTCAGTCATAAATCGGGTTCTCGTAATCGAAAAAAGTTTTCCGGACAGCTTATATGGAGACAATTTCAGCCATTTTCAAGCCGAACGAATGCTCCGCGAAACAAAAGAGTCCATCCGGCAGGCTTGCGCCTTGTGTTGATTCCATTGTACGAACAAACGGAGTCGCCCAACCGCAGCAAACCGACTGTTTGCTCATGGTTGGCAAAAATAACTGAAGATCAGGCAAAGAAAGATGCAAAAGCGACCGATTACGGCCGTCTGAGTCAGAGGCAAGACAGCCCGCAGACCGTCTTGCTCTCCTCATAAAAATTGGCGATCGGAAAGAGGATTCTCCGCCTTAGGAGAAGGCCTCTTACTTGTCGACCGAAGCCTGAACGGCAGTGCGGGGCCCTTCGATGAGTTCGGCGCGCACATTGCCTTCCTTGACGTCACCTTCGACCTCAAGCTTCACAGTACCGACTTCGGGCTTGGCGGGCACTTCAAACATGGCATCGAGCAGGGACGATTCCACAATGCTGCGAAGACCTCGAGCGCCGGTCTTGCGTTGCATCGCCTTGTGAGCAATGGCGGCAAGCGCTTCAGGCGTGGTTTCGAACGTGACGCCTTCCATGGCAAACAGTTCGGCGAACTGCTTGATCAAAGCGTTCTTCGGTTCGGTGAGAATCGAGATGAAAGCCTTTTCGTCGAGTTCGTCAAGCGTAGCGACAACCGGCAGACGCCCCACGAGTTCGGGAATCAAACCGTATTTCACCAGATCGGCAGGTTCGGCCTGCGCAAAAAGGTCGGTGAGCGTTTCCTGCGATTCGCTGTGCACCTGCGCGCTGAAACCGATGCCGCT